>Ga0209370_1000175_pt1 | contig 124203 bp, 102 predicted proteins | sample AgamicAtPrz_FD_187164 | JGI IMG/M metagenome (GOLD analysis project Ga0209370, IMG submission 187164) | Agave microbial communities from Guanajuato, Mexico - At.P.rz (SPAdes) (version 2) | ecosystem: Host-associated > Plants > Phyllosphere > Phylloplane/Leaf | place: Guanajuato, Mexico...
ACGGCGATGTCTAGGGCGGGGGTGGTCATGGGATCGGTTCCTTTCTGCGGGGGTACGGCGGGGGAGCGGCACTTTACTTGGATTGTGGGGTGGGAGGTAGGTTCGGGTTCGGGTTCGGGTTCGGGTTTAAGAGTGTGGGTTTTGATTTATTTATGCGCATTCATTGGCGATGTCGACGCATTATCACCCTTCCGCCCTTACGGCGGCCTACTTTTCTCGTGGGAAAAGTAGGCAAAACCGTCCCGCTCCGTTCATCCGGCCCCTGCGCTGCGCTCCGGGGTTCCCTCGCTCCGTTCTTGCTCCCGGGAGGACCGCGCTGAACGCCCCATCCTGGGGCGCAGCGCTTGACGGCCATCCATGGCCGTCACCTCCCTCCGCAAGAACTCCGCTCGGCCTCCTGAAGTCGCAATTGGTGGCGTCTGGACTATCGCGCGCTTAGAAGCAAGATCAAGATCAAGATCAAGATCAAGATCAAGAACAAGAACAAGAACAAGAACAAGAACAAGAGCAAGAGCAAGAGCAAGAGCAAGAGCAAGAGCAAAAGCAAAAGCAAAAAATGCGAAGTTAGTTGTTTTACAGTTAATTATGTATTGACTGCCCCGCGATACGATCGAGAGATTAACTAAACTTTCAACTAGCGACAGCTGCGCCAACCCAGGCGCCGCCCGTATCTTGCGCGACTTCAGGAGGCCGAGCGCAGGCCTTGCGGAGGGAGGCGACGGCCATGGATGGCCGTCGAGCACTGCGGGCCATGGATGGCCCGTCAGTGCGGTCCTCCTGGGAGCAAGGCCGGAGCGAGGGAACCCCGGAGCGAAGCGCAGGGGCCGGATGAACGAGCGCGCGGTTTTGCTTACTTTTGCCAAGACAAAAGTAAGTCGCCGCAAGGCGAAACAGCGATCTCAGCGTCGCCGCTGAAAAAGAATCCGAACAAAACACTCAAAACAACCAATCTAACATCAATAAAAAAACCCGCATCACTCACGCAACACGGGCTCTTCAAAATCCAAACTCAAACCACCCTGATCACCGCTCCAGCAGAATCCGCAACATCCGCCGCAGCGGCTCCGCGGCCCCCCACAGCAACTGGTCGCCAACAGTGAAGGCCCCCAGATACTGCGACCCCATGTTCAGCTTGCGCAAACGCCCGACCGGCACGTTCAGGGTCCCGGTCACCTGGGTAGGACTCAGCTCCTGCATGCTGATCTCACGCTGGTTAGGCACCAGCTTCACCCAGGGATTGTGCTGGCTGATCATGCCTTCGATGTCCGCCAAAGGCACATCCTTGTTCAGCTTGATGGTCAGCGCCTGGCTGTGGCAACGCATGGCGCCGATCCGCACGCAGATGCCGTCGACCGGAATCGGGCTCTTGAAGCGCCCAAGGATCTTGTTGGTCTCGGCCTGGGCTTTCCACTCTTCACGGCTCTGCCCGTTCGGCAGCTCCTTGTCGATCCATGGGATCAGGCTGCCAGCCAGCGGCACGCCGAAGTTGTCGGTCGGGAAGCCCTCGCCACGCATGGCCTCGGCCACCTTGCGGTCGATGTCGAGGATGGCGCTGGCCGGGTTGGCCAGGTCGTCGGCGACCGCCGCGTGGATACCGCCCATCTGCTTGATCAGCTCACGCATGTTCTGCGCGCCGGCGCCCGAAGCCGCCTGGTAGGTCATGGCGCTCATCCACTCGACCAGGCCAGCCTCGAACAGGCCGCCCAGGCCCATCAGCATCAGGCTGACGGTGCAGTTGCCGCCGATGTAGTTCTTGGTGCCCGCGTCCAGCTGCTGGTCGATCACCTTGCGGTTGACCGGGTCGAGGATGATCACCGCGTCATCCTGCATGCGCAGGGACGAGGCCGCGTCGATCCAGTAGCCCTGCCAGCCGGCTTCGCGCAGCTTGGGGAAGACTTCGTTGGTGTAGTCGCCACCCTGACAGGTCAGGATCACGTCGAGGGTCTTGAGCTCGTCGATGCTGTAGGCGTCCTTGAGCGGGCCAGTGTCCTTGCCCACGGCGGGGCCTTGGCCACCGACGTTGGAGGTGGTGAAGAACACCGGCTCGATCAGGTCGAAGTCCTGCTCTTCGAGCATCCGCTGCATGAGCACGGAACCGACCATTCCACGCCAACCGATCAGACCTACACGTTTCATCGCAACTACACCTTTGCTAAAAGTGGGCCGCCACCGGGAGTTTTTGGTGGCGGGCCAGAGAGATTACAGATTCCGCAGCGCTGCGACTACTGCGTCGCCCATTTCCTGCGTACCCACCTTGCGGCAGCCCTCGGAGAAGATGTCGCCGGTGCGCAGGCCCTGGTCCAGCACCCGGCTCACCGCCTGCTCGATCGCCTCGGCGGCGGCCGTCTGGTTGAAGCTGTAGCGCAGCATCATCGACACCGAGAGAATGGTCGCCAGCGGGTTGGCGATGCCCTGCCCGGCGATGTCCGGCGCCGAACCGTGGCACGGCTCGTACATGCCCTTGTTGTCGGCATCCAGCGACGCCGACGGCAGCATGCCGATGGAACCGGTGAGCATGGAAGCCTCATCCGACAGGATGTCGCCGAACATGTTGTCGGTCACCACCACGTCGAACTGCTTGGGCGCGCGCACCAGCTGCATGGCGGCGTTGTCCACGTACATGTGGCTCAGCTCGACGTCCGGGTAGTCCTTGGCCACCTCTTCGACCACTTCGCGCCACAGCTGGCTGGACGCCAGGACGTTGGCCTTGTCCACCGAGCACAGCTTCTTGCCGCGCACGCGGGCCATGTCGAAGCCGACACGGGCGATGCGGCGCACTTCGCTCTCGCTGTACGGCAGGGTGTCGTAGGCCTGGCGCTCGCCGCCTTCCAGCTCGCGCTGGCCGCGTGGCGCGCCGAAGTAGATGCCGCCGGTCAGCTCGCGGACGATGAGGATGTCCAGGCCGGAAACGATCTCGGGCTTGAGCGACGAGGCATCGGCCAGTTGCGGATAGAGGATGGCCGGGCGCAGGTTGGCGAACAGGCCCAGTTGCGAACGGATCTTCAGCAGGCCGCGCTCCGGACGAATGTCACGCTCGATCTTGTCCCACTTCGGACCGCCCACGGCGCCCAGCAGCACGGCGTCGGCCTGGCGTGCACGCGCCAGGGTCTCGTCGGCCAGGGGCACGCCGTGCTTGTCGATGGCCGCGCCACCGATCACGTCGTGGGTGAGGCTGAAGCCGAGCTGGAACTTGTCGTTGGCCAGCTCCAGCACCTTGACCGCCTCGGCCATGATTTCCGGACCGATGCCGTCACCTGGGAGAATCAGAATCTGCTTGCTCATGCGTTCCTCTATCCAATCAAGCGGCGCGCCTCGCAGGCGCGCCGAAGTAACTTCAGTGTCCAATGCCCCTCTGCGCGGGGCAAGCAGTCAATCACGCGTCGCGGAACAACCAGGGCTGGCTGGCGCGGTGCTTGCCCTCGAACGCCTTGATCGCGTCGCTGTCCTGCAGGGTCAGGCCGATATCGTCCAGGCCGTTGAGCAGGCAGTGCTTGCGGAACGCGTCGATCTCGAACTTCAGTACCTTGCCGTCCGGACGGGTCACGGCCTGGGCCTCGAGGTCGATGGTCAGCTGGTAACCCGGGTTGGCCTCGACCTGCTTGAACAGCTCGTCGACCTCGGCAGCGTCGAGAATGATCGGCAACAGGCCGTTCTTGAAGCTGTTGTTGAAGAAGATGTCGGCGAAGCTCGGCGCGATCACGCTGCGAAAACCGTACTCGTCGAGCGCCCACGGGGCGTGCTCGCGGCTCGAGCCGCAACCGAAGTTCTCCCGCGCCAGCAACACGCTGGCCCCCTGGTAACGCGCATGGTTGAGCACGAAATCCTGGTTCAACGGGCGCTTGCTGTTGTCCTGGTAAGGCTGGCCGACGTCCAGGTAGCGCCACTCGTCGAACAGGTTGGGGCCGAAGCCGGTGCGCTTGATCGACTTGAGGAACTGCTTGGGAATGATCTGGTCGGTGTCGACGTTGGCGCGATCCAATGGCGCGACAAGACCGGTGTGCTGGGTAAAGGCTTTCATGCTGCGCTCCCTTGGATCAACTCGCGGACATCGATGAAGTGGCCGGTCACCGCGGCGGCGGCGGCCATGGCCGGGCTGACCAGGTGGGTACGACCACCGGCGCCCTGGCGGCCTTCGAAGTTGCGGTTGGAGGTGGACGCGCAGTGCTCGCCGCTCTCCAGGCGGTCCGGGTTCATCGCCAGGCACATCGAGCAGCCCGGTTCACGCCACTCGAAACCGGCCTCCAGGAAGATCTTGTCCAGCCCTTCGCGCTCGGCCTGGGCCTTGACCAGGCCCGAGCCCGGCACCACCAGCGCCTGCTTGACGTTGGCGGCGACCTTGCGGCCCTTGGCGATCTCGGCCGCGGCGCGCAGGTCTTCGATGCGCGAGTTGGTGCACGAGCCGATGAACACGCGGTCGAGCTTGATGTCGGTGATTGCCTGGTTGGCGGCCAGGCCCATGTACTTGAGGGCGCGCTCGATCGAACCGCGCTTGATCAGGTCGGGCTCGGCGGCCGGGTCCGGCACGCGCTGGTCGACGGCCAGGACCATCTCCGGCGAAGTGCCCCAGCTGACCTGCGGCTTGATCTGCGCGGCGTCGAGTTCGACCACCGTATCGAACACGGCGTCGGCGTCGGACACCAGGCCTTTCCAGGCCTCGACCGCCTGCGTCCACTGCTCGCCCTTCGGCGCGTACGGACGGCCTTCGACATAGGCGACGGTGGTGCCGTCGACAGCCACCAGGCCTACCCGGGCACCGGCTTCGATGGACATGTTGCAGATGGTCATGCGGCCTTCCATCGACAGTTCGCGGATGGCGCTGCCGGCGAACTCCATGGCGTGGCCGTTGCCGCCGGCGGTGCCGATCTTGCCGATCACGGCGAGGACGATGTCCTTGGCGGTGACGCCGGCGGGCAACTCACCCTCGACGCGCACCAGCATGTTCTTCATTTTCTTGGCCACCAGGCACTGGGTGGCGAGCACGTGCTCGACCTCGGAGGTGCCGATGCCATGGGCCAGGGCGCCGAACGCGCCGTGGGTGGAGGTGTGCGAGTCGCCGCAGACCACGGTCATGCCCGGCAAGGTCGCGCCCTGCTCCGGGCTGATGACATGGACGATACCCTGACGCTCGTCATTCATCTTGAATTCGACGATGCCATATTCGTCACAGTTCTCATCGAGGGTCTGCACCTGAAGGCGCGACACCTGGTCGGCGATGGCCTCGATACCGCCCTTGCGCTCCGGCGTGGTCGGCACGTTGTGGTCAGGGGTGGCGATGTTGGCGTCGATGCGCCAGGGTTTGCGGCTGGCCAGGCGCAGGCCTTCGAAAGCCTGGGGCGAAGTCACTTCGTGGATGATGTGGCGGTCGATGTAGATCAAGGACGAGCCGTCATCGCGGCGCTTGACCTCATGAGCTTCCCAGAGTTTGTCGTAGAGCGTTTTGCCAGCCATCAGACTGTTCCTCATCAGCGTCTTTCTATGCCAAAGACCCCTTGGCTTGTACGGACGATGCTATGGCGATAGATTGAATAACTCAAATTCATAATTTTCATGCTTTGCATAACCATCAGGAATTCTCATAGATGGACCTGGCCAACCTCAGCGCCTTCATCGCCATCGCCGAAACCGGTAGTTTTTCCGGGGCGGGCGAACGCCTGCACCTGACCCAGCCGGCCATCAGCAAGCGCATCGCCGGCCTCGAGCAGCAACTGGACGTGCGCCTGTTCGACCGCCTGGGCCGCGAGGTCACCCTCACCGAGGCCGGCCGCGCCCTGCTGCCCCGTGCTTACCAGATCCTCAACGTACTCGATGATACCCGCCGCGCCCTGACCAACCTCACCGGGGCGGTGAGCGGTCGCCTGACCCTGGCCACCAGCCATCACATCGGCCTGCACCGCCTGCCGCCACTGCTGCGCGCCTTCACCCGCCAGTACCCGGCGGTGGCCCTGGATATCCAGTTCCTCGACTCGGAGGCGGCCTACGACGAGGTGCTGCACGGCCGCGCCGAAATTGCCGTGATCACCCTGGCGCCCGAGCCGCATCACCTGGTACGGGCAGTGCCGGTATGGGACGACGCCCTGGACTTCGTCGCCTCGCCCGAGCACCCACTGGCCAGCAACGGCGCGGTCAGCCTGGCCGACGTGGCGCGCCACCCGGCGGTGTTCCCCGGCGGCAACACCTTCACCCACCATATCGTCCAGCGCCTGTTCGAGAGCCAGGGCCTGGTACCGAACATCGCCATGAGCACCAACTACCTGGAAACCATCAAGATGATGGTGTCGATCGGCCTGGCGTGGAGCGTGCTGCCACGTACTATGCTCGATGAACAGGTGGCGCCCATCGCCCTGCCCGGCATACAGCTGTCACGCCAGCTAGGCTACATACTGCATACCGAACGCACGCTGTCGAACGCGGCCAGGGCTTTCATGGCCCTGCTCGACAGCCATGCAGGGTCCGCCTGACCGCTCGTCAGTACGGCATGACATCCACAAGGACGCGTTTTCCGCCAAAGGTCTGGTACCGATGCCCAAATCAGCAAACCGCTTTCCGCGCCTGCCACGCATCCCTGCGGCCGATCCCCAGGAATCGGAGCTGGCCTGGCAGAACGCTCCCCAGCTGCTGGCCGCGCTCAACGGCGCGCGCCTGGGCGCCTGGCTGTGGGACATCGAGAGTGGCCGGGTGAGCTGGTCACGGGGCACCCAGGCACTGTTCGGCTTCGATCCGCAGCGCCCGCTGCCCAACGACGTCGATTACCTCGACCTGCTTCCCGAGGAAGACCGCGCCCGCACCCGCCAGGCGTTCCAGGCCGTGGTCAACGGCGAGCCGGTGGAGCAGGCCATGCGCCACCGCATCCGCTGGCCCGATGGCAGCGTGCACTGGCTGGAGATCAACGGCAGCCTGACCCACGACCCCCATGGCCGGCCACAGATGATCGGGGTCATTCGCGAGATCACCCGCCAGCGCGAGCGGGAAACCGCGCTGATCAACTCGGAAAAGCGCTTCGCCACCCTGTTCCACCTCAGCCCCAACGCCATCCTCCTGACCCGCCGCCACGACGGCCTGATCATCGAGGTCAACCAGCATTTCGAACACATGTTCGGCTGGCCGGGCGCCCAGGTGGTCGGCAAGACCAGCCTGGAGCTGGGCCTGTGGGTCAATCCCGAGCAGCGCCACCTGGTGATGGACGCCACCCGCGCCGGCAGCGGACCGCTCACCCTGGAAGTGCAGTTCCGCGCCACCAGCGGCAAGATCCACGACGGCATCCTCTGCACCCAGGGCATCGAACTCGAAGGCGTCACCTACCTGATCAGCACCGTCGTCGACACCACCGAGCGCAAACGCGCCGAACAGGCGCTCAAGGACAGCCAGGAGCGCCTCGACCTGGCCCTGGACTCGGCCCAGCTCGGCACCTGGGACTGGCACATCCCCAGCGGCATGCTCTACGGCTCGGCCCGCGCCGCCCAACTGCACGGGCTGGACCCGGTGCCGTTCCACGAGTCGTTCGAGGCGTTCTTCGAAGGCGTGCCCGAGCACGAGCGCAGCGCCATGCGCCAGGCCTACCGCAGCCTGCGCGAGGGGCCGGCGGGCAACTACCAGATCACCTACCGCGTGCAGCTGGACAACGGCGCCTCGCGCTATATCGAAAGCCGCGCCCGGCTATATCGCGACGACCAGGGCAACCCACTGCGCATGGCCGGCACCCTGCTCGACATCACCGACCAGGTCGAGCGCGAACAACGCCTGACTGCCTCGGAAGAAAAATTCGCCAGCCTGTTCCAGGTCAGCCCCGACCCGATCTGCGTGACCCGCCAGGACACCGGCCAGTTCATCGAGATCAACCCGGCCTTCAGCCAGACCTTCGGCTGGAACCCGGAGCAGATCCTCGGCCAGACCGCCGAGGAGATCGGCCTGTGGGCCGAATCGGCCGAGCGCGCCCAGCGCATCGAGCGGGTGATCCGCGACCAGGCCCTGAGCAACGTTGCGGTGGTGGTCAACCACCGCAACGGCACGCCGCTGACCTGCGTGATCTCGAGCCGCCTGATCAGCGTCGACAGCCAGCCCTGCAGCGTCACCACCCTGCGCGACATCACCCAGCAGCAACGCGCCGAGGCGGCACTCAAGGCCAGCGAAGAAAAATTCGCCAAGGCGTTTCACTCCAGCCCCGACGCCATCACCATCACCGAACGCCAGAGCGGGCGCTACGTGGAGGTCAACGACGGCTTCAGCCGGCTGACCGGCTACAGCCCCGAGGAAGTGGTGGGGCGCACGGTCTACGAGATCGGCATCTGGGCCGACGAAAAGCAGCGCGCCGCCCTGCTCAACGAGCTGCGCGAGCGCGGCCGGGTGCATCACCGCGAGATGCTCGGGCGCAACAAGCGCGGCGACATCCTCACCGTGGAAGTCTCGGTGGAGCCGATCAGCCTCAACGAGACCGATTGCCTGCTGATCAACGCCCGCGACGTCAGCCTGCTGAAGAACGCCCAGGCGCAGATCCGCCACCTGGCCTACCACGATCCGCTGACCAACCTGCCCAACCGTGCCCTGCTGATGGACCGCCTGAGCCAGCAGATCGCCCTGCTCAAGCGCCACAACCTGCGCGGCGCGCTGCTGTTCCTCGACCTCGACCACTTCAAGCACATCAACGACTCCCTCGGCCATCCGGTGGGCGACACGGTGCTGAAGATCATCACCGCCCGCCTCGAGGCCAGCGTGCGCCTGGAGGACACCGTGGCGCGCCTGGGCGGCGACGAGTTCGTGGTGCTGCTCAGCGGCCTGGAGGGCAGCCGCGAGGTGGTCGAGACCCGGGTCCGCGAGCTGGCCGACACCCTGCGCGAGCTGCTGGCCGAGCCGATGTCGCTGGACGGCCAGCGCCTGCAGGTGACGCCGAGCATCGGCGTGGCGCTGATCCCCGACCATGGCGCCACCCCCGCCGACCTGCTCAAGCGCGCCGACATCGCCCTGTACCGGGCCAAGGACTCCGGCCGCAACACCACCCAGTTGTTCCACACCACCATGCAGAAGGCCGCCAGCGAGCGCCTGCGCATGGAGAGCGACCTGCGCCTGGCCCTGGCCCGGGGCGAACTGGCCCTGCACTTCCAGCCCCAGGTCGATGCCCGCGACAACCGCATCGTCGGCGCCGAGGTGCTGCTGCGCTGGCACCACCCACAACTGGGCCAGCAACCGCCGGCGCAGTTCATCCAGGTGCTGGAGGAAAGCGGCCTGATCCTCGAAGTCGGCAGCTGGATCCTCGACGAAGCCTGCGATGCCTGCGCGCGCATGCTCGCGGACGGCCTGATCGACGCCGACGACTTCAGCCTGTGCGTCAACATCAGCCCGCGGCAGTTCCGCCAGAACGACTTCGTCGAGCGGGTGCTGCGCAGCCTCGACGACTACCGCCTGCCGCGGAGCATGCTGACACTGGAGATCACCGAAGGCATCGTCATCCAGAACCTGGAGGACACCATCAGCAAGATGCGCGAGCTCAAGGGCTACGGCGTGAGCTTCGCCATGGACGACTTCGGCACCGGGTATTCCTCGCTCACCTACCTCAAGCGCCTGCCGGTGGATGCGCTGAAGATCGACCAGACCTTCGTGCGCGACGCGCCGGTCGACCCCAACGACGCCGAGATCGTCCGCGCCATCGTCGCCATGGCCCGCAGCCTGGAGCTGGCGGTGATTGCCGAGGGCGTGGAGCTGAGCGAGCAGCTGGAATTCCTCGAGCGGCTGGGTTGCCACCTGTACCAGGGCTACCTGCACAGCCGGCCGCTGCCGTTGCCGGAGTTCCGCCAGATGCTGCTGGAGGCGCCGGCGGATTACTAATCAAGCGATCCCCTGTAGGAGCGGCCTTGTGCCGCGAAAGGGCTGCGCAGCAGCTCCAGGGCTTCAGCGTTAGAGCATCAATCGCCGGGGCCGCTACGCGCCCCTTTCGCGGCACAAGGCCGCTCCTACACAGGCTGCACAAAGCAGAAAGGGCACCCGAAGGTGCCCTTTGTTTCATCCCGCCGAACTCAGTTCAGCACCGGCTTTTCGCCGTTGATCGGGATGCGCTTGGCCTTGGCTTCTTCCGGCACGATGCGCAGCAGCTCGATGCTGAGCAGGCCGTTGGCCAGGCCCGCGCCCTTGACCTCGATATGGTCGGCCAGGCGGAACGACAGCTTGAAGGCGCGCTGGGCAATGCCCTGGTGCAGGAAGGTGACGCCTTCGCTGGCGTTGTCGCGCTTGCCGCCGGTCACGGTCAGGACGCCTTTTTCGACCTGCAGGTCGAGGTCCTGCTCCTGGAAGCCAGCTGCGGCAACCACGATGCGATAGTGGTCATCGCCATGCTTTTCCACGTTGTAGGGCGGGTAGCTGCTACCGGCCTCGTTACGGGCGGCGGCTTCGAACAGGTCGTTGAAACGGTCGAAACCGACGGAGTTGCGGAAAAGTGGTGCGAGAGAGAAAGCGGTAGTCATGGTCATTAACTCCTGAGATTCAGCAAGTAAAGTCACTCCGCGACCCGACTTCGGCATCGCGTACTCAAGAGATATGTCCGGCCAAAAGGCTTTCAAGGGCTGGCCTGAAAAAATTTTCGACTGGGTGTGGCTTCGTGGGAGCGGGCTTGCCCCGCGATCGCGCCAGCTCAGGCGACACAAGCCTCGACGGCCTGCAGCTCCATCCCCAGCAACCCACTGATCCGCTGGCAGTCATCCTCCCGACGCAACTCGGCGAACAGCGCCACCGCCTCGGGATAGCCACGGGTCAGCATCGCCAGCCACTGTTTCATCCGCCCCGGCGCATAGCGCGGCGACAGCTTGTCCTGGGCCTGGCGCCAGAACTCGCGCAAAAGCGGCAGCAGCTCGTCCCAGCTCATCGGCCGGTACTCGACGCCATCGCGGGCCGCGGCGATCTGCAGGGCCAGGTCCGGACGCGACACCAGCCCACGGCCCAGCATGATGTCCCTGGCGCCACTGACCTCGCGGCAGCGCCGCCAATCATCGACCGTCCAGATCTCGCCATTGGCGAACACCGGCACCGCGACCACATCCTGCACCCGCGCCACCCACTCCCAATGGGCCGGCGGCTTGTAGCCCTCGACCTTGGTCCGCGCATGCACCACCAGGTGCGCCGAGCCGCCTTCGGCCAGCGCCCTGGCGCAGTCCAGCGCGCCGTCGGGGCTGTCGTAGCCCAGGCGCATCTTCGAGGTCACTGGAATATGCGCCGGCACCGCGCGCCGCACCTCGCGGACGATCGCATGCAGCAGCTCGGGCTCCTTGAGCAGCACCGCCCCACCCCGGGACTTGTTGACGGTCTTGGCCGGGCAGCCGAAGTTCAGGTCGATGACCGGCGCGCCCAGCTCGCAGGCCAGGGCCGCGTTTTCGGCCAGGCACACAGGATCCGAGCCGAGCAGCTGTACACGCATCGGCACGCCGGCGGCGGTGCGCGCGCCCTGGCGCAGCTCCGGCGCCAGCTTGTCGAACGACGACGCCGGCAGCAGGCGGTCACAGACGCGGATGAACTCGGTGACGCACCAATCGATGCCGCCCACCCGGGTCAGGACGTCGCGCAGGATGTTGTCGACCAGCCCCTCCATCGGGGCCAGGGCAATTTGCATTTCAGGGTCTCGCCACGCAAAAGGCGGCAGTCTAGCAAAAAACCGCCGCGCTTCAGCGGCCGGTCAGCGCCGGACCGTAACCATCGAGGAATTCCGCCGGCATGCGCTTGGGCTTGCCGCTGGACAGCTCGATGCAGGCGAAGGTGGTCTGCGCCCGCAGCAAGGTGACGCCGTCACGTGGGCGCTTGAGCTGGAAGCGCCGGGTCATGCGCAGGCGCTGGTCCCAGTCGACGATCCAGGTGCCCAGCTGCAGCTCGTCGTCCTCATAGGCGGCGGCGAGGTAGTCGATTTCATGGCGGACCACGGCCATCGCCCGGTCCAGCCGGCGATACTCGGCCAGGTCCAGCCCCAGGCGCTGGGAATGGCGCCAGGCACAGCGCTCCAGCCAGGTGACGTAGACGGCGTTGTTGGCGTGGCCGAGGCCGTCGATGTCCTCGCTGCCGACGCGTAGGTCGATGATGAATGGTGTTGCCAGATCCCAACTCATGCCCGCTCCCGGTGTTCAGTGACCGGGCAGAGTGTAACGGATGCTCAGGCGCTTTGCCGCGCGCGTTGGCTGGAGCGCGCCAGCAGTTCCATCACCGCCTCGCCCAGGCGCGGGTCGGCCAGCACCCGCTGATGGCCGCCCTCCTCCAGCAACAGCAAACGACTGTCGAACCAGGCCTGGTGAATCACCGGCGCCTCGCCGGCCGGCACCACCGGATCGTCCTCGGCATGCACTACCAGGCCCGGCACATCCAGCTGATAGCCACTGACATCCAGGCGCGCCACCTGGACGCCGACATCCCGCTCCACCTGGCGGATGAACGCGGCCCTGGCCCGGGCCGGCAGGCCAAGGCGCCGGGCGAAGCCGCGCAGCACGCCAAGCAGGCGTGCCGGCGCGGCGATGCTGACCGCCGCATCGGTGCGCAGCCCCCATTGCAGGGCCAACAACAGGCTGGCGCCGCCCATGGAGTGGCCAATCACCGCCCGCAACGGCGGCAGCTCGGCAGCGGCCTCCAGCAATGCGCGGGCAAACGCCACCACATGCGCCTGCTCGCCGGGCGAGCGCCCATGGGCCGGCCCTTCCAGCGACACCACGGTGTGGCCGCTGTCGACCAGCCGCTCGATCAACGCCGCGAACTGGGTCGGGCGCCCTTCCCAGCCATGCATCAGCAACACCGTCGGGCCCTGCCCCCAGCGCAGCGCCGACAGCCCGAAGCGCAGGGTGATGCGTTCGGCGCGGGCCAGCAACGGCAGTTCCCAGGGTTTGGGCGGCAAGGTGCGCGGCGTCATGAAGGCACGACGCATCTTGCCGGCGACATGCTCGGGGACCAGGTGGCCGAGGGTGCCATTGACGCCACGAATCCAGCTCAAAGTAGTCATCGCCTTGCTCCAGGGTCAGGTTGCTCAGATCACCGCCGACTTGGCGGCGCGCAGGATACGGTCGGACAACTCGCCATCGCCCAGGGCACGGGCCACGGCCAGGCCGCCCACCATCAGGGCGAAATCGGCGAGCGCCTTGTCGATGTCTTCGGGGCGATCGACCATCTGTGCGGTCATCAGCTCGATGTGTTCGGCCAGCACGTTGCGAAACGCCTCCGGCAGGCGTTGCATCTCGCTCAGCGCATTGGGAATCGGGCACGCCTGCACCTCTGAATCACGGTGCTTGCGCGACAGGTAGAAGGCCGCGACCAGGGCCCGACGCCCGGCGCCGTCAAGGGCGGGATCGACCTGAGCGAGCAAGGCGCGGCGCTCGCCGAGCAACTGGCTGAACGCCTCGAGCATGAGCTCGTCCTTGCTGTCGAAGTGGGCATAGAAGCCGCCGACTGTCAGCCCCGCGGCGCCCATGACCTGGCTGACGCTCGGCTCGGCCGGCCCCTGCTGCACCAGCGCGCTACGGGCGGCATCGAGGATGCGTTCGCGGGTCTTGCTCTTCTTGTCACTCATGGCTCACCTCAAGACATTATGCCCATCATATTATGCTCATAATATTTTCTGGCAAGCGGAATCTGCGGCCATTGATCGGCGCAGCGACAGTTTTCGGGAGGCAGAAAAAACAAAAGGCCCATTCAATAATCGAATGAGCCTTATAAGTCCTGCAAAACGCAGGTAAAAAATTGGCGTCCCCTAGGGGACTCGAACCCCTGTTACCGCCGTGAAAGGGCGGTGTCCTAGGCCACTAGACGAAGGGGACTTTAACCTTCGTGCCGACTCGCTGCTGCGAATCGTGGCGAATTGGTGGAGCTAAGCGGGATCGAACCGCTGACCTCCTGCATGCCATGCAGGCGCTCTCCCAGCTGAGCTATAGCCCCGAGTAAAACAAATGACTCACCGATCTGGATGATGAGCCATTCAACTCCCGCAAACGCGGGTAAAAGTGGCGTCCCCTAGGGGACTCGAACCCCTGTTACCGCCGTGAAAGGGCGGTGTCCTAGGCCACTAGACGAAGGGGACGTAACCTTCGTGCCGACCCGCTTTCGCGAATCGCGGCAAAATTGGTGGAGCTAAGCGGGATCGAACCGCTGACCTCCTGCATGCCATGCAGGCGCTCTCCCAGCTGAGCTATAGCCCCGGATTTCTAGCCTCGCGGCCCAGCGACATGGTGAAACATCGCTTGTGTGAAACTGGCGTCCCCTAGGGGACTCGAACCCCTGTTACCGCCGTGAAAGGGCGGTGTCCTAGGCCACTAGACGAAGGGGACGAACCTTCTTACCTTCAAGACCCGCTTGCTGGAACCGGTCTTGCCTGACGGCCTTGGCCATCAGTCGGAATTTGGTGGAGCTAAGCGGGATCGAACCGCTGACCTCCTGCATGCCATGCAGGCGCTCTCCCAGCTGAGCTATAGCCCCACAATGTCGCTCTGAACCGAAGCGCTGGCTGGGTGCCTGGCGTTTCGTTTTCGTTCATCGCTGTGGACGGGGCGCATATTAAGATCGGATTGCAGGGCTGTCAAACGAATTTTTGAAAATATTCAAAATTTTTTTCACAGATAACAATCACTTACCGCCCTGCCCTGCTGAATCAGAGCGCCGTTCCCTTGTAGGAGCGGCCTTGTGTCGCGAAAGGGCCGCATGGCGGCCCCAGCGATTCAGGCACTGATGCTGGAATCGAGGGACCGCTTTGCGGTCCTTTCGCGACACAAGGCCGCTCCCACAAGGTTCAGCGACCGCCTTCAGTACGCCATCAGGCGATGTTCGCCAGCAGCTTCTCCCACTCCTTGTTTTCCTTCTTCGACACGCCACCGAGCAGGTCGATGGCCTGGCGCAGGCGGTAGCGGGTCAGGTCGGGGCCGAGGATTTCCATGGCGTCGAGCACCGACACCGAGCTGGCCTGGCCGGTGATGGCGGCGAACATCAGCGGCATGGCATCGCGCAGTTTGAACTCCAGCGACTCGACCACGGCCTGGATGCAGCCGGTGATGCGGTCCTTTTCCCACTGACGCAGGCTTTCCAGCTTCCACAGGATCAGCTGCATCACCTGGCGTACCTGGTCGGCCGACAGCTTCTTGCTCTCGAACAACTTGGCGTCGAGCTTGAGCGCGCCTTCGAAGAAGAAGCCACCCAGCGGGGCGACCTGGCTGAAGGTCTCGACCCGGCCCTGCACGTGCGGGGCGATCTTCATCATGTAGTCGCTGTTGAAGGCCCACTTCTGCACGCGCGCTGCGAACTCTTCCACCGGCAGCTCACGCAGCCATTGGCCGTTCAGCCACGACAACTTCTCGATGTCGAAGATCGGACCGCCCAGGGAGATGCGCGACAGGTCGAAGTGCTCGACCATCTCGGCCAGCGAGAACTTCTCGCGCTCGTCCGGCATCGACCAGCCCATGCGGCCCAGGTAGTTGAGCATCGCTTCGGGCATGAAGCCCATGCGCTCGTAGAAGGTCACCGAGGTCGGGTTCTTGCGCTTGGACAGCTTGCTCTTGTCGGGGTTGCGCAGCAGCGGCATGTAGCACAGCTTGGGCTGTTCCCAGCCGAAGTACTCATACAGCTTGATCAGCTTGGGCGCCGAAGGCAGCCACTCTTCGCCGCGCAGCACGTGGGTGATGCCCATCAGGTGGTCGTCGACCACGTTGGCCAGGAAGTACGTCGGCAGGCCGTCGTTCTTCATCAGCACCTGCATGTCCATGCGGTCCCACGGGATCTCGACGTCGCCACGGAGCATGTCCGGCACCACGCAGACGCCTTCGCTCGGCACCTTCATGCGGATCACGTGCGGCTCGCCTGCGGCCAGGCGGCGCTGCACTTCCTCGTCGCTCAGCAGCAGGGCGCGGCCGTCGTAGCGCGGGGTTTCGCCGCGGGCCATCTGCTCGGCACGCATCTGCTCCAGCTCTTCGGCGGTGCAGAAGCAGTAGAAGGCGTGGCCGGCGTCGACCAGCTGCTTGGCGTACCTGGCATAGATCTCGCCACGCTCGCTCTGCCGGTACGGGCCGTGCGGGCCGCCGACGTCCGGGCCTTCGTTCCATTCGATGCCGAGCCAGCGCAGGGCGTCGAAGATCTGCTGCTCGGACTCGCGGGTGGAGCGCAACTGGTCGGTGTCTTCGATCCGCAGGATGAACTCACCGCCGTGCTGCTTGGCGAAGCAGTAGTTGAACAGGGCGATGTAGGCGGTGCCGACATGGGGGTCGCCGGTGGGCGATGGCGCGATGCGCGTACGAACGGTGGTCATGGAGAGTCTCGGACAAAGAGAAACAAAGGCGGAATGTTAGCAGGGAGCGGGTACCGGGCTCCAGCAATGGCGCGATCGTCACTTGTGAGCGTCCCGTCGAGCACTGTTATATTTGTTTACATTTTCGCAATGACAGCCTCCCATGCCCACTCCACTCAAACGTCGCCTGCTGGTCTTCATCACCTTGGTGCTGCTGGTCGGCCTCGCCTTCCTGGCCCACTGGTACTTCAAGGGTCGCTTCTTCGAGAGCACCGACAACGCCTATGTGCAGGGCGAGATCACCCGCATCTCCAGCCAACTGGGCGCGCGCATCGACGAGGTGCGGGTCGAGGACAACCAGCACGTGCGCAAGGGCGACCTTTTGGTGCGCCTGGAAGCCGCCGACTTCGAACTGGCCGTCGAGCGCGCCCGCGCGGCCCTGGCCACCCGCGAGGCGGAACTGGCCCAGGCGCGCAGCCGCCTGACCCAGCAAGGCAGCCTGATCGCGGCCGGCCAGGCCCAGGTCGCCGCCAGCCAGGCCACCCTCGACCGCTCGCAACTGGACCTCAACCGTGCCCAGGCCCTGCGCAAGCCCGGCTTCGTCTCCGAAGAGCGGGTCACCACCCTGTCGGCGGAAAGCCATGTCGCCCGCTCACAGGTGGACAAGGCCCAGGCCGACCTCAAGGGCCAGCGCCAGCAGGTCGACGCCCTGAACGCCGAACTCAAGCGCCTCGACGCGCAGATCGCCAACGCCCGCGCCGACCTGGCCCAGGCCGAGCTGAACCTGACCCGCTGCGCGATCCACGCGCCGATCAGCGGCACCATCGGCCAGCGCAGCGCCCGTAACGGCCAGGTGGTGCAGGCCGGCGCCTACCTGCTGTCGATCGTCCCCGACGAGGACATCTGGGTGCAGGCCAACTTCAAGGAAACCCAGATCGGCCACATGCACCCCGGCCAGCGTGCCGAACTGCTGTTCGACAGCTACCCCGACACCCCGATCGAAGGCCGCGTGAACAGCCTGTTCGCCGCTTCCGGCGCGCAGTTCAGCCTGTTGCCGCCAGACAACGCCACCGGCAACTTCACCAAGGTGGTGCAACGTATTCCAGTCAAGCTGACCTTCGCCGCCGACAACCCGCTGCATGGGCGCATCCGCCCGGGCATGTCGGTCATCGCCACGGTCGACCTGCGCGATGGGGATGCGGATGGCCGGTGACGCGCTGCTGCGCCCCACCGCGGAGCCGACCCGGCGCGACTGGATCGCGGTGATGAGCGTGATGCTCGGCGCCTTCATGGCGGTGCTGGACATCCAGATCACCAACTCTTCGCTCAAGGACATCCAGGGCGCGCTGTCGGCGACCCTGGAGGAAGGCTCGTGGATCTCCACCTCCTACCTGGTGGCCGAGATCATCATGATCCCGCTGACCGCCTGGCTGGTGCAGCTGCTCTCGGCCCGGCGCCTGGCGGTGTGGGTGTCGCTGGGCTTCCTGGTGTCGTCGCTGCTGTGCTCGATGGCCTGGAACCTCGAGAGCATGATCGTGTTTCGCGCCCTGCAAGGCTTCACCGGTGGCGCGCTGATCCCGCTGGCGTTCACCCTCACCCTGATCAAGCTGCCCGAACACCACCGCGCCAAGGGCATGGCCATGTTCGCCATGACCGCCACCTTCGCCCCCTCCATCGGCCCGACCCTGGGCGGCTGGCTGACCGAGAACTGGGGCTGGGAATACATCTTCTACATCAACATCCCGCCGGGGTTGGTGATGATCGCCGGCCTGCTCTACGGGCTGGAGAAGAAGGACGCTCACTGGGAACTGCTCAAGAGCACCGACTACGCCGGCATCGTCACCCTTGGCCTGGGCCTGGGCTGCCTGCAGGTGTTTCTCGAGGAAGGGCATCGCAAGGACTGGCTGGAGTCGAACCTGATCGTAAGCCTGGGCAGCGTCGCCCTGCTCAGCCTGATCCTGTTCGTGATCCTGCAGTTCTCCCGTCCGCACCCGCTGATCAACCTGCGCATCCTCGGCAACCGCAATTTCGGCCTGTCGAGCATCGCCAGCCTGGGCATGGGCGTCGGCCTGTACGGGTCGATCTACCTGCTGCCGCTGTACTTGGCGCAGATCCAGGGCTACAACGCCCTGCAGATCGGCGAGGTGATCATGTGGATGGGCGTGCCACAGCTGTTCCTGATCCCGCTAGTGCCGCAGTTGATGAAGGTGATCCCACCCAAGGTGCTGTGCGCCCTGGGCTTTTGCCTGTTCGGCGCGGCCAGCTTCGGCTCCGGGGTGCTCAACCCGGACTTCGCCGGGCCGCAGTTCAACCAGATCCAGGTGATCCGCGCCCTTGGCCAGCCGATGATCATGGTGACCATCTCGCTGATCGCCACGGCCTATATCCAGCCCCAGGACGCCGGCTCGGCGTCGAGCCTGTTCAACATCCTGCGCAACCTGGGCGGCGCTATCGGCATCGCCTTGCTGGCGACGCTGCTGGATGCGCGGACCAAGGAATACTTCGACTACCTGCGCGAGGCGGTGGTGCCGAGCAACCCCCAGGTGGCGGAGCGCTTGGCGCAGCTGGCCGAGCGGCTGGGCAGCGATAACGCGGCGCTGGGCAAGCTGTCCGAGATTACCCACCAGCAGGCCTTGATCATGGCCTACAACGATGCCTTCCATTTTGTCGGGATCGGGCTGGCGGTGAGCATGCTGGCGGTGTTGCTGACACGCACGTTGCCGCAGGGGTTGAAGGTGGGCGAGGCGCATTGATCGAGTTACGCCTGCCGGTGTAGGAGCGGCCTTGTGCCGCGAAAGGGCTGCGCAGCAGCCCCTGTCTCGGTGAATCGCTGAAATTGCCGGGGCCGCTTTGCGGCCCTTTCCGGCCGGTCCGACGCCTCGGCAAGGCCGCTCCTACAGGAGTTGCGTAGGGCTTTAGCTGGTCAGCAGGCGCTCGCGCAGCTTGCCGATCTCGTCGCGCAACTGCGCGGCGGCCTCGAACTCCAGGTCGCGGGCGAACTGGAACATCTTCTCTTCCAGCTGCTTGATGCGCTTGGTGATCTGCGCCGGGGTCTGCAGCTCGGCCTCGTAGCGCTCGGCCTCCTCCGCCGCCTTGGCCATGCCCTTGCGCTTCTTGCTCCGCGCCCCCGGCACCGTGGCGCCTTCCATGATGTCGGTGATGTCCTTGACCACGCCCTTGGGCACGATGCCATTGGCTTCGTTGAATGCCACCTGCTTGGCCCGACGCCGCTCGGTCTCGTCGATGGCCCGCTGCATGGAGCCGGTGATGTTGTCGGCGTAGAGGATCGCCTTGCCGTTGAGGTTGCGCGCGGCACGGCCGATGGTCTGGATCAGCGAGCGCTCTGAACGCAGGAAACCTTCCTTGTCGGCATCGAGGATCGCCACCAGCGACACCTCGGGCATGTCCAGGCCCTCGCGCAGCAGGTTGATCCCCACCAGCACGTCGAAGGTGCCCAGGCGCAGGTCGCGGATGATCTCGACCCGCTCGACGGTGTCGATGTCCGAGTGCAGGTAGCGCACCCGCACATCGTGGTCGGCCAGGTAGTCGGTGAGGTCCTCGGCCATGCGCTTGGTCAGCGTGGTGGCCAGCACCCGCTCGCCCATGGCCACGCGCTTGCCGATCTCCGACAGCAGGTCGTCCACCTGGGTCAGCGCCGGGCGTACCTCGACCTGCGGATCGACCAGGCCGGTCGGCCGCACCACCTGCTCCACCACCCGCCCGGCGTGCTCGGCCTCGTAGGGGCCGGGCGTGGCGGAAACGAAGATGGTCTGCGGGCTGACCGCCTCCCATTCATCGAAACGCATCGGCCGGTTGTCCAGTGCCGACGGCAGGCGGAAGCCGTACTCCACCAGGGTTTCCTTGCGCGAGCGGTCGCCCTTGTACATGGCGCCGACCTGGGGAACGCTGACGTGGGATTCGTCGATCACCAGCAGCGCGTCATCCGGCAGGTAGTCGTAGAGCGTGGGCGGCGGCGCGCCGGCCGGACGGCCGGAGAGATAGCGCGAGTAGTTCTCGATGCCGTTGCAGTAGCCCAGTTCGAGGATCATCTCCAGGTCGAAACGGGTGCGCTGCTCCAGGCGCTGGGCCTCCACCAGCTTGTTGTGCGAATTCAGGTACTCGAGGCGCTCCTTGAGCTCTTCCTTGATCCCGTCCACCGCCTCGACCAGGGTTTCCCGCGGGGTCACGTAGTGGCTCTTGGGATAGAAGGTAAAGCGCGGCAGCTTGCGGATCACCTCGCCGGTCAGCGGGTCGAAGGCGGCGATGTTCTCCACCTCGTCGTCGAACAGCTCGATGCGGATCGCCTCCAGGTCCGATTCGGCCGGGAAGATGTCGATCACGTCGCCGCGCACGCGGAAGGTGGCGCGGGCGAAGTCCATCTCGTTGCGGGTGTACTGCAGGTCGGCCAGGCGCCGCAGCAGGGCGCGCTGGTCGAGCTTGTCGCCGCGATCGACGTGCAGGACCATCTTCAGGTACGTCTCGGGGCTGCCCAGGCCGTAGATGCACGACACGGTGGTGACGATGATCGCGTCGCGCCGCTCCAGCAATGCCTTGGTCGCCGACAGGCGCATCTGCTCGATGTGATCGTTGATCGACGCGTCCTTCTCGATGAAGGTGTCCGACGACGGCACGTAGGCTTCGGGCTGGTAGTAGTCGTAGTAGGAAACGAAGTACTCCACCGCGTTGTTCGGGAAGAACGCCTTGAACTCGCCGTACAACTGCGCCGCCAGGGTCTTGTTCGGCGCCAGCACCATGGTCGGGCGCTGCACCTGCTGGATGACGTTGGCGATGCTGAAGGTCTTGCCCGAGCCGGTCACCCCGAGCAGGGTCTGGTGCGACAGGCCCGCGTCGATGCCCTCGACCATCTGGCGGATGGCCTCGGGCTGGTCGCCGGCCGGCTGGAATCGGGTGACGAGCTGGAACTCGGACATGACGGACCTCGTGGATGTCGCAGCAACTGTAAATTTAGCCAGTAGTCTATACCCAAATGCGCGCCCCGGGCGCGGGATTCAAGCCCGACCTGTGAACGTTCATGACAATGGACCGGGCAATTCGACCAATGGTCGAAAAATATTTGCGCAAACAGCCGGAAAAGCTGCGCCAGACTGTCGCAGTGACCGGTCGGTATCACTATACTGACTCCCCGTTTGCGCACCGCTTCAGTGCCTTCGGCTGGAGCGTGGCGACCCCTATCACTCTCCTATCAGAGCCAAGGTAACAATGAGCCTGTTTTCCGCTGTCGAGCTGGCACCCCGCGACCCTATCCTGGGCCTCAACGAAGCATTCAACGCCGACCCACGCACCGACAAGGTGAACCTGGGCGTGGGCGTCTACTGCAATGAGGAAGGCCGCATCCCGCTGCTGCGCGCGGTGATCGAGGCCGAGACTGCCCGTGCCGCCCAGCACGCTTCGCGCGGCTACCTGCCGATCGACGGCATCGCCCAGTACGACCAGGCCGTGCAGAAGCTGATCTTCGGCGCCGAGTCGCCGCTGCTGGCCGCCGGGCGCGTGGTCACCGTGCAGGCCGTGGGCGGCACCGGCGCGCTGAAGATCGGCGCCGACTTCCTCAAGCGCCTGCAGCCGGGCGCCGTGGTGGCCATCAGCGACCCGAGCTGGGAAAACCACCGTGCCCTGTTCGAGAGCGCCGGCTTCCCGGTACAGACCTACCGTTACTACGATGCCGCCAGCCATGACGTCAACCGTGCCGGCATGCTCGAGGACCTGAACAAACTGCCGGCCGGCTCGGTCATCGTCCTGCACGCCTGCTGCCACAACCCGACCGGCGTCGACCTGTCGCTGGACGACTGGAAGAACGTTCTGGAAGTGGTCAAGGCCAAGGGCCACGTCCCGTTCCTGGACATGGCCTACCAGGGCTTCGGTGCCGGCATCGACGAGGACGCCTTCGCCGTGCGCCTGTTCGCCGAATCGGGCCTGGAGTTCTTCGTTTCCAGCTCGTTCTCCAAGTCGTTCTCGCTGTATGGCGAGCGCGTCGGCGCGCTGTCGATCGTCACCGCCTCGAAGGACGAAAGCACCCGCGTGCTGTCGCAGGTCAAGCGGGTGATCCGCACCACCTACTCCAACCCGCCGACCCACGGCGCCAGCATCGTCGCCGCCGTGCTCAACAGCCCCGAGCTGCGCCAGATGTGGGAAACCGAGCTGGCCGAGATGCGCGAGCGCATCCACGGCATGCGCAAGCAGATGGTCGAGCTGCTGGCCGAATATGGCGCCAAGCGCGACTTCAGCTTCGTCGGTCGCCAGTGCGGCATGTTCTCCTACTCGGGCCTGACCGTGGAGCAAGTGGCGCGCCTGAAGAACGAGTTCGGCATCTACGCCTTGGACACCGGCCGCATCGCGGTCGCCGCGCTGAACCAGAGCAACATTCACGTGGTCACCAAGGCCATCGTCGAAGTGCTGTAACTGCTTGATTGTCTTGGGGGAAGCTTGACTTCCCTCAACCAATCGGTAAGATACGCGCAGATTCCGCGATAGCTCAGTCGGTAGAGCAAATGACTGTTAATCATTGGGTCCCTGGTTCGAGTCCAGGTCGCGGAGCCAAATACTGAAAACCTCCAGATGCGCAAGCGCTGGAGGTTTTTTATTGCCTGCGATTCAGGGTTTGGGCAAAGGCTCGGTCACCGGCTTGCCCTCCTCCACCAGGCTCCAGACCAGCAGCTTGGCCGGCGCGCTCTTGCTGGCGTTGCGCGACACGCTGTGCACGGTGCCCGGCGCCTCGTACCAGAACTCGCCGGCCTTGTAGGTCTTCTCCGGTTCGTCGTTGAGCTTGGAGGTCACCGCCCCTTCCAGTATATAGGCCATGACTGCTCCTGGATGCTGATGGGCGGGCGACGCCTGGCCGGGGCCATAGCTGACCGTGAGCATCACGGCTTTCTTGCCGGGGGCGTTGGTGGGGAGTTGCTCCTGGAGAATCTTGACCTGGTCGGGTTTCTCGCCGTGGGCCCAGGTGGGCGACAACGGGGCGAGCAGGCCTAATGTCAGCAGGGCAATAGGTAGGCGAATGGATCGCATGGGGTTTCTCCTGAGGGGTATCTGCCTGCAGGTTAAGCCCAAGGTTATGAGGGGCAAATGGCCAATTCGCGGAAAAAACGGGAGGCCGATTGCCGGTTTATTGCTTTTAGCCCTTGCCCTTGCCCTTGCCCTTGCCCTTGCCCTTGCCCTTGCCCTTGCCCTTGCCCTTGCCGATCAAGAGTCTAGCGCCATACCTAGCTAGCGACAGCTGCGTCAGCCCAGGCGCCGCCCGTACCTTCGCGACTTCAGGAGGCCGAACGCAGGCCTTGCGGAGGGAGGTGACGGGCATGGATGCCCGTCAAGCGCTGGGGCCCAGGATGGGCCCTGCAGCGCGGTCCTCCCGGGAGCAAGGCCGGAGTGAGGGGACCCGGAGCGCAGCGGAGGGCCGGATGAATGGAGCGCAGCGTTTTTTGGTTACTTTTTGTCGCGTTTGACAAAAAGTGACTCGCCGTAAGGGCGAAAAGGTGACTATGCGTCAGTATAGCTAATGAATGCGCTTACAAATGTGAAAACCCACGCCGATCGCATTTGACTTTGACTTTTAGAGCCATGTGTTTTGAAAGTTATATGCGCATTCATTTGCGATGGTGACGCAAAGTCACCTTTCCGCCCTTACGGCGGGTCCCTTTTTGAAGGATCAAAAAGGAACCAAAAAATCCTCGCTCCATTCATCCGGCCCCTACGCTTCGCTCCGGGGTCCCCTCACTCCGGTCTTGCTCCCGGGAGGACCGCGCTGAACGCCCCATCCTGGGGCGCAGCGCTTGACGGGCATCCATGCCCGTCACCTCCCTCCGCAAGCCCTGCGTTCGGCCTCCTGAAGTCGCAATTGGCGGTGCCTGAACTATCGCGCGCTTAGAAGCAACAGCAAGATCAAGATCAAGATCAAGATCAAGAAATATGAGTTGATTGCCGGGCTATTGTATCTGTAATGAAACGGGGATTCAGAAACAGGTATTAGACACTACGCCCAATCGGATAAAACTCACCCCGACTCCAAACCCCAAGCCAAACTTCCCCATCAATCTCCCGTGCCACCGCCAGTTCCACCAACTGATAGAACACATTGCGATGAATCAACGCCTCCAGGTTCCCGCGCATAAGCACATAGGGAGAAGGCTCCTGGGTAACCGGATCAAGCTCAACCCGCACGGGATTATCAGGCCCAGCCTCGACCTGGTCGTCGACATTGCTGGTAAACCGCAACACCTGCTGCTCCCCACTGCCCTCGACATCCAGCAACACGGCAACAAACGGCGCATCATCGACCCGGATCCCGACCTTCTCCACCGGCGTAACCAGGAAGTAGTCATCCCCGTCACGCCGAATGATGGTAGAGAACAACCGCACCATCGGCTTGCGCCCGATCGGCGTCCCCAGGTAGTACCAGGTCCCGTCCCGGGCGATCCGCATGTCGATGTCACCACAGAAATCCGGGTTCCACAGGTGTACCGGGGGCAGCCCCTTGTGCGCGGGGATCTGCGCCAGCAGATCGTTGGCCTTGCCGGAATCGCTCATGACACGCTCGCTCAGTTGCTCATGCCCAGAAGACTACGAGCGTACTCGCGCATCGGCGCGGCAAGCAAATCCTGTGGCGTGTTGTCGTGGAACGTCAACAAACCGCCGCGGCTCTTGATGCGCGCGGTGTCGATCAGGTAGCGGGTGCTGGTCTCGATCAGCATCATCTGCACCACGCCACGGTCCCAGCCCAGGCGATCGACAGCCTGCTCGTCATACCACTCGTCACCGTTGCCGATACGGTCGTCGGTGCGGGCAAAACGGGTGTACAGCACGTAGTCGGCACCTACCGCGCGGGCTTCGGCGATCGCGTCTTCCAGACCCAACGGGCCCTGGGCGCGGCGTACCAGCGGGAAGTACTCGACGAAGCTCTTGAAGGCCTCCTCGGCCACCGCGTTCTGCTGCGGCACCGGTCCCTTGCCCGGCGGCACGAAGGCGCCTTGGCCGATGAAGATGAACGAGTCCGGCTGCAGACGGATCGACAGGGTACGGGTGGTGTCACTGTGGTCCAGCAAGCCCGCATCACTCATGTGGTAACGGACGCCCTCGCCCATATCGCTGACATTCATGCAGCCGCCCAACGCCATCAGCGCCAGCAGCAAGACCAGGCTACGCATCTTTCCTCCAGAAACCGGTGACGAAAAACCGGCGAATAGCCGCAGGATGCAGCTTTTGCGCCAGAGTCAGCCGCCGATCACCTTCATCACCATCACATCGCCGGAAAACGCCACATCCTGCTTGTCCGCCAGGGCCCTCACCAGCAGCCGTTGCAGCGCCGGGAGCGCCTGATGGCGGGGCTTGTCGAGCAGGTCGCCGACAAAGTGACGGTTACTCGACGACAGGCAACCATGCAGCCAGCCAGTAGACGACAGGCGCAGACGCGAACAAGTGCGGCAGAACGGCACGCTCTCGTTGGCAATCACGCCGAAATGGCCCCTGCCAGGGATGCGGTAGCGCAGGGCCGTGGCATCCAGCGGGCGCGGCGCCTGTTCATAGCTGTACGACTGGCCGATCAGCGCCAGCAGTTGCTCAAGGCCGACGAACTGCTGCAGGAAGGCATTGCCGTCGCGCGCCAGGTGGCCCATGCGCATCAGCTCGATGAAGCGCAGCTCGTAACCGCGTTCGAGGCAGTAGTCGAGCAGCGGCAGCACCTGATCGAGGTTCTGCCCGCGCATGGGCACCATGTTGACCTTGATGGCCATGCCCGCGGCACTGGCCTGCGCCATGCCCGCCAGGACGCTGGCCAGGTCGCCGCCCCGGGCGATCCGGCGAAAGGCGCTGGCGTCGAGGGTGTCGAGGGAAACGTTGAGCCTGCGGATGCCGGCATCACGCAGCAGCGGCAGCTTGCGGGTGAGCAACTGGCCGTTGGTGGTCAGGCTGATGTCTTCCAGCCCCAGGCCCGCCACCGCGCCGAGAAAGGCTTCCAGCCGCGGGCTGACCAGTGGCTCGCCGCCGGTGATGCGCAGCCGCTCGACCCCGGCCGCCTCCACCAGGTAGGCAACGCCTCGGGCCAGGGCATCCGCCGTGAGCTCGTCCTGCGCCGCCACCAGGCGCTTGCCATCGGGCACGCAGTAGGTGCAGGCATAGTTGCAGGCAGCAGTCAGGCTGACGCGCAGGTTGCGAAAGCGCCTGCCTTGACGATCGACGATCATGGATGACTCCGGCGTGGAAAATTCTGGCGGGCAAAACCTGACTCAAAAATCAGGTTTTTGCAAGCCTTCCCGTCGAAGCCTGGATGGAACGCGCCCGCCGATGACTCGGCGGGCGGGCATTGAACGGCTTTAGTTCGCGGCTTCCGGATCGCGCTTGCGCTTGTTGCCCATGCGCACGCCGATGTCCATGAGGAACTGGAAGAAACCTTCCTGATCCTCGAGCACATTGCTCCAGAACGGCGAGTGATACAGCGCCACCGCGCCGTGGACCAGCGCCCAGGCCGCGCAGTAGTGGAAGTACGGCGGCACGTCCTCGAGCTTGCCCTCGCTGATGCGCCCCTTGATCAGCTGGGTGAGGCGATCGAAGTTGGAGGCGCGGATGCTGTGCAGCTGCTCGACCATTTCCGGCACCTGGTTGCCCTTGACCACCTTCTCTTCCAGGCGGTCGAACAGCCGGTAGCGCTGCGGGTCGCGCATGCGGAACTCGAAGTAGGCACGCGACAGGGCTTCCTTGTCGCGGTCGACGTCAGCCGAATGCAACAGCGCGTTCAGGTCGCGCTCGTAGTCGAGCATCAGGCGCAGGTAGATCTCCGCCTTGGACTTGAAGTGCTTGTAGATCGTGCCTTTGCCGATACCGACGGCGTCGGCGATCATCTCGACGGTGACGCTGTCTTCACCCTGTTCGAGAAACAGCTTGAGCGCCGTGTCGAGGATCTCTTGTTCGCGACGGCGAAACTCACGGACCTTGCGAGGTTCTTTCTGCATAAAGAAGGACTGGGATGACAATCGAAGCGGATTATTATGCCTAACTGGCGGCAAATTGCACGGATCTTCCAACCATGTCTGTGTTTCTTGATGAGTTCGAGCAGGCGCCGGGCCTGTGCTACCTGAATCACGCGGCGATCGCCCCCTGGCCACGCCGCACCGCCGAGGCCGTGGCGCGCTTCGCCCAGGATAATGTCCGCCTGGGCGCCCGCGAGTATCCCGCCTGGCTGGCCACCGAACGCCGCCTGCGCGAACGCCTGGCACGCCTGCTGAATGCGCCCACCACCGGCGACATCGCCCTGGTGGGCAACACCTCCCAGGCGCTGTCGCTGGTGGCCTTCGGCCTGGACTGGCGGCCCGGCGACCAGGTCGTCATCAGCGACGAGGAGTTCCCCTCCAACCGCGTGGTCTGGCAGGCCCTGTCCGACCGCGGGGTCGAAGTGGTCGAGGCAACCCTGGCCGGCGCCGATCCGGAAGCGGCGCTGCTCGCCGTCTGCGGCCCGCGGACGCGCTTGCTATCGGTCAGCGCCGTGCAGTTCGCCAGCGGCCTGCGCCTGGACCTGGCACGCCTGGGCACCGCCTGTCGCCAGCGCGGCGTGCTGTTCTGCGTCGACGCGATCCAGCAGGTCGGCGCCCTGCCCTTCGATGTGCAGCACTACCAATGCGACTTCGCCATGGCCGACGGCCACAAATGGATGCTCGGCCCCGAGGGGCTGGGGGTGTTCTATTGCCGTAGCGAGCTGCGTCGGCAGTTGAAGCTGCATGCCTATGGTTGGCATATGCTCGAACACCTTGGCGACTTCGAATGCCGCCAGTGGCAACCGGCGCGCACTGCGCGGCGCTTCGAGTGCGGCAGCCCGAACATGCTCGGCGCCTGCGCGCTGGAGGCCAGCCTGTCGCTGCTGGAGGATGTCGGCATGACGCTGGTCGCCGAACACCTGGAGCAGCGGATCGAGCAGCTGCATCGAGGGCTCACGGCCATCCCTGGTGCGCAGTTGCACAGCCCGGGCGATCCTTCACGGCGGGCCGGCATCGTCAGTTTCAGCCTGGACGGCCATGCCAACGCCGACATTTATCGAACCCTGAGCAGTAACGGAGTGATGTGCGCCGTACGCGGCCCTGGGGTACGGTTTTCCCCACATTTCTATACCGACCGCCGCCTGATCGACGAAGTACTGCGACAGGTCCGGCAGATCGCCATGCATTGAACGCGCAAGGGGCTGCGGACGTATTCCAAATCTGTTTAAAAAACGATCAATCACCGCTGGCGGGGCGCCAATCCTGGCCAATACTTGAAGTGTTGGCGCGGCGCATCCCCCCAAGTGGCGCGCCGATAAAGGTGCCCAGGGACCGTGTGCCTTTGTTTTACTCCTAATGGTCTTAACCCGGATTCCCCCCCCAGAACCCGGGTTTTTTTTGCCCGGCTCGGGGTGGGTGGCGCTTGGTAGCGTTGGGGGGGAGGCTTGCAGGTGTTCGCCGACAGATTTTCAGCGCTCTCGAGATCGAGCGCCGCCCGCGCGGCGCATCGCGGATGAATCCGCTCCTACATTTGTTGCAACGTGGCCATGCCTGATAGGCCATGGTTGTTAGCCTTGTGCGCTCGACGCGATTTTTCGGTGGGCATCGCCGCCGCCCCACCTGGTTCAAGCCTTAAGCCAAGGCTGGCAACCATGGCCTGACAGGTTCGGTACGTTGCAACAAATGTAGGAGCGGATTCATCCGCGATGCGCCGCGCGGGCGGCGCTCGATTTCAACGCCCCCATTCAACTTGAGCCTTACACCACGAAACGACCTCAGATCACCCTTGCCAGCGGGAACAGTCGCTTGAAGTTGCTGGTCGTCTGCTCGGCCAATTGCTCGTAGCTCACCCCGCGCAACGACGCCACATACTCGGCCACTTCCCGCACGTACTGCGGCAGGTTCGGCTTGCCACGGTGCGGGATCGGCGCCAGGTACGGCGAGTCGGTCTCCACCAGCAGGCGATCCACCGGCACTTGCCGGGCCACCTCGCGCAGGGCGTCGGCATTGCGGAAGGTGACGATGCCGGACAGCGAGATGTAGTAGCCCAGGTCCAGCGCGGCCCTGGCCATCGGCCAGTCCTCGGTGAAGCAGTGCAGCACGCCGGCCTGGGGCAGGTTGGCCTCGCGCAGCAGCGCCAGGGTGTCCTCGCGGGCCGCCCGGGTGTGCACGATGACCGGCTTGCCGGTCTGCCGCGAAGCCTCCAGGTGCAGGCGGAACGAGGCCTGCTGCAGCTCGGCGGCCTCCGGCTCGTAGTGGTAGTCCAGCCCGGTCTCGCCGATGGCCACCACATGCGGGTGGGCCAGTTCGCGCAACAGCCACTCCAGCGCCGGCGTCTCGCCGGGCGCCAGGTCGAGCGGGTGCACGCCCACCGAGCAGTCCACGTCGGCATAGCGCTCGCTCAGCGCCTTGACCGCGCCGGCATTCTCGGCGCTCACGCCGATGCACAGGAAGTGCCCTACCCCGCGCTCACGGGCGGCCTGCAGGGCGGCATCGAGGGAGCCTTGGTGGGCGCTCAGGTCGAGACGGTCGAGGTGGCAATGGGAATCTACGAGCATGGGAACACGACACACATGAATGAACGGTGGAAATCAGCGCATGCCCGGCAGCTGCACCCAGTGGGCGAGCAAGGCTTCGAGCAGCAGTACACGGTTGAGGTTGGCCTTGCCCAGCACTTTCTGGCGCTGCTCGAGGATCCACGCCTGGACCTCCAGCACCTTGCCCTGGCGGCTCTTCTGCGCCAGGTACTGCAGCACCTTGCGCATGTCGGCCAAGCCTAGTCCTTCCTCATCCTGGGTCAACTGGTAGCGCAGGATCAGGTGCGACCAGTTACAGAACCAGTCGAACAGCAGCAGCAACGGCACGCCGTTCCAGGCCTCGGCCAGTTGGCTGGGCGACTGCTGCTGCTTGAGCAGCTTCTTCACCCCCTCGGTCACCAGCGCCCGCTGCTCGCGCACGCCTTGGGCCTGCAGGCTCACCGCCATCAGCGGTGAACCGGCGGCCAGGGTCAGCAGCTCCTCGCGCTCTTCCTCGCCGCTGTCGACAAGGGCGCCGGCCAGCCAGGCGCGGCTCTGCTCCAGGCTCGGCTGCGGGCAGGCGACCTGCTGACAGCGGCTCTTGATGGTCGGCAGCAGGCGGCTGGGCTGGTGACTGACCAGCAGCAGCACGGTATCGCCGGAAGGCTCCTCCAGGCTCTTGAGCAGGGCGTTGGAGGCATTGATGTTCATCGCCTCCACCGGCTCGATAAGCACCACCTTGCGCCCGCCCTGCTGGGCGGTCTGCACCACGAACGACACCAGATCACGCACCTGGTCGATCTTGATCGGCTTGTCGGCCTCTTCCGGCTCCAGCACGAAGTTGTCCGGGTGGCTGCCGGCCTTGAGCAACAGGCACGACTTGCACTGGCCGCAAGCATCCAGCCCCTGCGGCTGCTGGCACAGCAGCCGCGCCATCAGGCACTCGGCCAGGGCGCGCTTGCCGATGCCCTGGGGGCCATGCAGCAAGTAGGCATGGGCATGCTGGGCGCGCCCGGCCAGTTGCTGCCAGAGCGCCTGCTGCCAGGGGTAGGCATCAGCCACGGCAACGCTCCAGGATGCCCGGCACCAGGGCGTCGATGGCCTGCTGCACCGCGCTCAACGACTGTGCGGCGTCCAGCAGCCGGTAACGCTGCGGCTGCTGGCCGGCACGCTGCAGGTAGGCCTGGCGCACCGCCTCGAAGAAGGCCTGGCCTTCCTGCTCGAAGCGGTCCAGCCGACCACGGGCCGCGGCGCGGGCCAGACCGACCTCCACGGGCAGGTCGAAGACCAGGGTCAGGTCAGGGCGCAACTCGCCCTGGACGAAAGCCTCGAGGATAGCGATGCGCTCCACCGGCAGGCCGCGGCCGCCGCCCTGGTAGGCGTAGGTGGCATCGGTGAAGCGATCGCACAGCACCACGGCGCCACGGGCCAGTGCCGGGCGGATGACTTCGGCCAGGTGCTGGGCACGGGCGGCGAACATCAGCAGCAGCTCGGTGTCGACCGCCATGCGCTCCTCGCTCGGCGCCAGCAGCAGTTCGCGGATGCGCTCGGCCAACGGCGTGCCGCCGGGCTCGCGGGTCATGACCACATCGACGCCCTGCTCGCGCAGGCGTGCAGCCAGGTAGTCGCGGTTAGTGCTCTTGCCGGCGCCTTCAGGGCCTTCCAGGGTGATAAACAAACCGCTCACGAGTGTTCCTTAGTATCTTCTGGCACCGACGTGTCGGCCGGCGCGGATTCATCGGTGGGGGCCGGCGCGTCACTTTCCGGCGCAGGCGCAGGAGCCGCGTCCGGGGCCACTTGCGGCTCGGGCGTCGTGGGTTCGGCCTGCGGCGCGGGGCTCGAACGGTAATCCGCCCGACGCTTGAGCTGGAACTCGCGCACCGCGCTGTTGTGATCGTCCAGGTCGTCGGAGAACACATGACTGCCGTCGCCGCGGGCGACGAAGTACAGGCTCGAGCCGTCGCTGGGGTTGAGCGCGGCATGGATCGCCTCGCGCCCGACCATGGCGATCGGCGTCGGCGGCAAGCCGGTCATGGTGTAGGTGTTGTAGGGAGTCGGCTCGCGCAGGTCGGCGCGGGTGATCTTGCCGTTGTAGCGCTCGCCCATGCCGTAGATCACGGTCGGGTCGGTCTGCAGCATCATGCCCAGGCGCATGCGCCGCACGAACACGCCGGCGATCTGCCCGCGCTCCTGGGGAATGCCGGTTTCCTTCTCCACCAGCGAGGCCATGATCAGCGCCTGGTAAGGGTCGCGATACGGCAGGTCGGTGCTGCGCTCGGCCCACTCCTTGGCCAGCACTTCGTCCAGGCGCATGTAGGCCTGCTGCAGCAGCTCGACGTCGCTCATGCCGCGCACGAAGCGATAGGTGTCGGGGAAGAAGCGGCCCTCGGGGAATACGCCGGTGTGGCCGAGCTTGTCCATCACCTCGGTATCGGACAAGCCTTCTAGGGTGTGCTTGAGCTTTTCATGCTTGGCCACCGCGGCACGCACCTGGCGGAAGGTCCAGCCCTCGACCAGGGTGATGTTGTACTGCACTACGTCGCCGCGCTTCCAGGCGTCGAACAGCTGCCCCACGGTCATGCCCGGGGTAACCCGGTACTCGCCGGTATGCAGCGGCGTGCCCGCCATGTTGAAGCGCCAGTAAAGGCGCAGCCACAGCGGGTCGTCGAGCAGGCCTTCGCTCTGCATGCGATAAAACATACGGTTGGGCGTCGTGCCGCTGGGCACGTCGAGCAGGCGCTCCTGCGCCACTTGCAGGGGCTGCTCCAGGACCGAGTTGACCTTCCAGGCGGCCCAGCCCAGTGCCAGGCCGGCGAGGATCAAGCTCATTTCCAGCAGCAGCAGGAATTTGCGTCTCACGAATCAGGTATCCAGTAACGTACGGGCAACGGCCTGCAGTTTACGGGTGAGCGGCCCTGCCGGCCAGTTCAGCGCGGCGAATTCACGCACGGGCCAGATGCCGTAGACACTGTTGCAGACGAACACTTCGTCGGCCTGCTCCAGCACCTCCAGCGGCAAGTCCCGCACCTGGGTGGGAATACCCAGCAACACAGCCTGCTCCAGCAACGCCGCGCGCATCACCCCGGCCACGCCGCAACGGCTCAGCTCGGCGGTCAGCAGCACGCCGTCACGCACCAGGAACAGGTTGCTGTACACACCTTCGATCACCCGCCCTTGGCCGTCACGCATCAAGCCTTCGGCAAACGCCGGATCCTGCCATTCGGCGCGGGCCAGCACCTGTTCGAGGCGGTTGAGGTGTTTGAGCCCGGCCAGCAGCGGTTGTTCCGCCAGCCGCGTCTGGCAGGCGTACAGGCGCACGCCCTGTTCGGCGTGTTCGGCGGGATAGGCCGGCAAGGGGCTGCCCTGGAGGATGCGCCGCGCCTGGGCGCCAGCCGCCGGGGCATAGCCACGCTGGCTGTCGCCGCGGGTCAGGATCAGCTTGGCGACGCCCTCGCCCAACAGCTGGGCGAATTGCAACAGTTCATTGCGAACCAGCGTCAGGTCGGCCTCGATCGCCAGGCGCTGGCAACCCAGCGCCAGGCGGTCGAGGTGCGGGGCGAGCAGGCTGGGCCTGCCGCCGCGCACGGCGATGGTCTCGAACAGGCCATCGCCGTAGGCCAGGCCGCGGTTCTGCAGGTTGACCGCAGCCGCGTCCTGGCCATCGATCCAGCTGTGCATCAGTCGGCGAACCGACGGAATACCAGCGAACCGTTGGTGCCACCGAAACCAAACGAGTTGGACAGCACCACGTCGATCGGCATGCTGCGCGCCTGGTGCGGTACGAAGTCCAGGTCGCAGCCTTCGTCTGGCTCGTCCAGGTTGATGGTCGGCGGCGCCATCTGGCTGTTGATCGCCAGGACGCTGAAGATCGCCTCCACCGCGCCGGCGGCGCCGAGCAGGTGGCCGGTCATCGACTTGGTCGAGCTGACGGCCAGCTTGTAGGCGTGCTCGCCGAACACGCGCTTGATCGCGGCCACTTCGGCGATGTCGCCGGCCGGCGTCGAGGTGCCATGGGCGTTGATGTAGCTGACGTCCTCAGGCTGGATGCCGGCATCGCGCAGGGCGTTGGCCATGCAGCGGGCGGCGCCTTCGCCGGAATCGGGCGGCGAAGTCATGTGGTAGGCGTCGCCGCTCATGCCGAAACCGACCAGCTCGGCGTAGATGGTGGCGCCACGGGCCTTCGCATGCTCCAGCTCTTCGAGCACCAGGGCGCCGGCGCCGTCGGACAGCACGAAGCCGTCACGGCCCTTGTCCCATGGACGGCTGGCACGGGCCGGCTCGTCGTTGCGGGTCGACAGCGCGCGGGACGCGCCGAAGCCGCCCATGCCCAGGCCACAGGCGGCCATTTCGGCGCCGCCGGCGATCATCACGTCGGCTTCACCGTAGGCGATGTTGCGCGCGGCCATGCCGATGCAGTGGGTGCCGGTGGTGCAGGCGGTGGCGATCGCGTAGTTCGGCCCTTGCAGACCCAGGTGGATCGACAGGAAGCCGGAGATCATGTTGATGATCGAGCCCGGCACGAAGAACGGCGAGATCCGGCGCGGCCCCTGCTCGTGCAGGGTCTTGCTGGTCTCTTCGATGTTGGTCAGGCCACCGATGCCCGAGCCCATGGCCACGCCGATGCGCTCGCGGTTGGCGTCGGTGATTTCCAGGCCGGCGTTGCGCACCGCCTGGAAGCCGGCCGCCAGGCCGTACTGGATGAACAGATCGAGCTTGCGGGCCTCCTTGGCCGACAGGTACTGCTCGACTTCGAAGCCCTTTACCGAGCCGCCAAAACGGGTGGAGTAGGCAGACAGATCCGTATGCTCGATCGGACCGATGCCACTGCGGCCAGCCAGAATGCCCTGCCAGGTGCTCGGTACATCGGTACCCAGTGGCGACAGCATACCCATACCAGTGACCACGACGCGTCTACGCGACACAGTACTCTCCTCATTTCCAAATTACAGAGTCTCTTGCCAGTGCACTGGCGCGGCCAATGACCTGGCAACAGACTCCGCTGATTGCAGGGCTTGCAAAGAAAAAACCGCACGCCGGCGACGGCAGTGCGGTTTTTCCCGACAAGTAGCGTCGACTAAAACGTCTTAGGCCTGGTGGGCGTTGACGTAGTCGATGGCAGCTTGAACGGTAGTGATCTTCTCGGCTTCTTCGTCAGGGATTTCGGTCTCGAATTCCTCTTCCAGAGCCATCACCAGCTCAACGGTGTCAAGCGAATCGGCACCCAGGTCCTCAACGAAGGAAGAGGTGTTCTTCACTTCATCTTCCTTGACGCCCAGTTGCTCGGCGACGATTTTCTTGACGCGTTCTTCGATGGTGCTCATACCTAGTTTTCACTCCTAATGGACATATGTCAGGCAGCTGGCCGGTGACCAAGTTTATAGGAAGACGCCTGCTTTTCAAGCGTAACGCGCCTTCCACCAGGCCACCGGGCCCTCTGCCCGGAATCTGGTTGCAGCTTTATAACGGATTTTAGGCTCGCAGTATGACTCTTTTTTGAAGCAATCCGTCACATTGAGTTGCGGTTTTTACATGTACATCCCGCCGTTCACCGGCACGGTGGCGCCGGTGACATAGGCTGCGCCGTCGGAAGCCAGGAAGGAAACCACTTTCGCGATCTCCTCGGCTTGGCCCAGGCGGCCCAGCGGAATCTCTTTCTGCATGGCCTCGCGCTGCGCTTCGGGCAGCTCGCGGGTCATGTCGGTGTCAATGAAGCCCGGGGTCACCGAGTTGACGGTGATGCCACGCGAGCCCACTTCACGGGCCAGGGCACGGCTGAAGCCTTCCAGGCCGGCCTTGGCGGCCGCGTAGTTGGCCTGGCCGGCGTTGCCCATGGCACCCACCACCGAGCCGATGCTGATGATACGACCCCAGCGGGCCTTGGTCATGCCGCGCAGCACGCCCTTGGACAGACGGTAGAGGCTGTTGAGGTTGGTGTCGATCACGTCGAACCACTCGTCGTCCTTCATCCGCAGCATCAGGTTGTCGCGGGTGATGCCGGCGTTGTTGACCAGGATGGCCGGTGCGCCGAACTGCTCGCCGATGGCGCCCAGCACCGCGTCCACGGACTCGGCGCTGGTGACGTTCAGCTCAAGGCCGGTGCCGTTGATGCCGTGCTCTTTCAGGGTGGCGGCAATGCGCTCGGCGCCCGAAGCGGTGGTGGCGGTACCGATCACGGTCGCGCCCTGACGGCCCAGCTCGAGGGCGATGGCCTGGCCGATACCACGGCTGGCGCCGGTGACCAGTGCAACTTTACCTTGCAGGCTCATGCAAGCTTCTCCGAATTCAGGCCAGCGCCGCACGGGTGGCGGCGACGGCGTCTGGGGTGTTGAGGTTGTAGGTGGTCACGCCGTCGGCGCAACGCTTGTTCAGGCCGGCCAGGACCTTGCCCGGGCCGCATTCGACCAGGTTCACCGCGCCGCGCTCGGCCAGGGCCTGCACGCACTCTACCCAGCGTACCGGCTGGTACAGCTGCGCCAGCAGGTCCTGCTTGAGAGCGTCGAGGTCGGCGGCGATGGCGGCGGTGACGTTCTGCACCACCGGGATCTGCGGTGCCTTCCATTCGATGGCGTTGACCGACTCGGCGAACCGCTCGGCGGCCGGCTTCATCAGCGCGCAGTGCGACGGCACGCTGACCGCCAACGGCAGGGCGCGCTTGGCACCGGCCTCTTTGCACAGCTCCATGGCGCGATCCACCGCCGCCTTGTTGCCGGCGATGACCACCTGGCCAGGGGAGTTGAAGTTCACCGCGCTGACCACTTGGTCTTCGGCGGCCTTGGCGCAGATCTCGACCACGACCGCGTCGTCCAGGCCGAGGATCGCGGCCATCGCGCCGTGGCCGGCCGGCACGGCCTCCTGCATCAGCTGACCGCGGCGCTCGACAAGGCGCACGGCGTCCTTCAGCGACAGGCTGCCAGCGGCGACCAGGGCGCTGTATTCACCCAGGCTGTGACCGGAGACGTACGCAGGCTGCGCGCCACCCTCTTCCAGCCACAGGCGCCACAGGGCGATCGAGGCGGTCAGGATGGCCGGCTGGGTCTTGTCGGTCTGGTTGAGTTGTTCTTCCGGGCCTTCCTGGACCAGTTTCCACAGGTCGTAGCCCAGGGCCTCGGACGCTTCCTTGAAGGTCTCGACGATTACCGGTTTTTCGGCGCCCAGCTCCTTGAGCATGCCCAGCGACTGGGAACCTTGACCAGGAAAGACGAATGCGAGGGATGCAGACATTGAACAAGCCCTTATGATCTTGTCGTCGGATAGGGTGCGCCGGGCCTTGGGCCGGGCGCGCAATCTGAAAGCTTGGATGGAGCGGCGGACCAAGCGGTCACATTTAAGCACTTCATGGGCGACATGCCCAAAGGCTTTGTATTTCCAGTCCTGGCCTCATCGCGGGGCAAGCCCGCTCCCACGCCGCTCAGGGCAACAGGTCTTCGAGGCGCCCGTGCAGGCGCTGCGGCAGGTTCTCCTGGATCTCGATCAGCGCCCGCTGGATCGCGCTCTGCAAGCCCTGCACGCCCGCCGAACCATGGCTCTTGATGACGATGCCCTGCAACCCCAGGAAGCTTGCGCCATTGTGTCGCGCCGGCGCCAGGTCGGCCTGCAGGCGCTTGAGCAACGGCATGGCCATGGCCCCCGCCGCCCGCGCCAGCAGCCCGCCACGGAACAACGCCTCGATGCGCGCACCGATCATGGTCGCCAGGCCTTCGCTGGACTTGAGCAGGATATTGCCGACGAAACCGTCGCACACCACCACGTCCGCCTCGCCACGGTACAGCCCGTCGCCCTCGACGAAGCCGATGTAGTTCAGGCCCCGGGCGTTCTGCAGCAGACTGGCGGCCAGCTTGACCTGCTGGTTGCCCTTGATGTCCTCGGTGCCGATATTGAGCAGCGCCACCCGCGGCCGGTGCACGCCCAGGGCCTGGGCAGCCACCGAGCCCATCACGGCGAACTGGTAGAGGTTTTCCGCGCTGCAATCGACATTGGCGCCGAGGTCGAGTAGCTGACAATAGCCGGCCTGGGTCGGAATCGCCGCCACCATCGCCGGGCGATCGATGCCGGGCAGGGTCTTGAGCACCAGGCGCGACAGGGCCATGAGCGCACCGGTATTGCCGGCGCTCACGCAGGCCTGGGCCTTGCCATCACGCACCAGTTCGAGGGCGACGCGCATCGACGAGTCCGGCTTGCCCCGCAACGCCTGCGATGGCCGCTCGTCCATGCCGATCACTTCGCTGGCCGCGACAATCTGCAGGCGCGCGCGATCCGCAGCCGCAAGGCCGCTGACGAGATCTTCAAGGAGGGAGGGTTGACCGACGAGGGTCAGGTGCAGCGAGGGGGTAGCCGAAAGGCAGGCAATGCTAGCCTGGACAATGTTGCGGGGACCGAAGTCCCCGCCCATTGCGTCGATCGCGATGATCTGAGCGGACAAGGATTACTCGTCGGCGCCCTTGTCGATCACTTTGCGACCACGGTATACGCCTTCTGGCGATACGTGGTGACGCAGGTGTACTTCACCGGTGCTCTTCTCTACCGACAGAGCTTCTGCCGACAGGGCGTCGTGCGAACGGCGCATGTCACGGGCAGAGCGGGATTTTTTGTTCTGCTGAACAGCCATAATTGATTAACTCCTAAACGTTTGGGTCACGCTTTAACTGCGCCAATACACTGAACGGGTTGGACCGCGATACCTCGTCCTTGCTCGGCTCGGGCTCATCGAGTCCCGCCGGCTGCTGGCATTCTTCCGGATGATGAGCAGGCACGATCGGCAGGGCGAGCAACAGCTCTTCCTCGACCAACGCCTGCAGATCCAAAGGATCTTCGCCCAGTTCCAGCACGTCATAGCCTTTCGGCAACGACTGGGTGTTCGCACCCTCCTTCACCACGGCGTATGTGCATTCGCTGTGGATCGGCAGGGTGACCAGCTCAAGACAACGCTGGCAAACCATCTTGACTTCGACGTCCAGCGCGCTGTGGATAACCACCACGTGCTGTTCATCTCGTTCAAAATCGAACTTCGCCTGCACCGTACCGACATTGTCGGAAAGCGGGTCGCAGAGTCTTTCCAAATCAGCGAGTTGCAGCGAACCTTCGAGGGTTACGCCACGATCAGCCAATTTGCGCGGGTCAACGTGAGGTGGAATCGGGTCATTCAACATAGGCGCAGCATTCTAGGGATGCACCCCCTCCCTGTCAAAGGAAATTAGGTGTCATCTCGCATGTTAGAATTCGGGGTAATTGCCCAGGAGTCTACCATGCTTCCCTTGTTACTGGCTTCCAGCTCTGCGTACCGCCGCGAACTGCTCACCCGCCTGCGCCTGCCCTTCACCTGGGCGAGCCCCGACCTTGACGAACGGCGCCTCGATGACGAGCCCGCCGTCGAGCTGGTCCGTCGCCTGGCCCGACAGAAGGCCGAGGCCCTGGCCGCCAGCCACCCCGACCACCTGATCATCGGCTCCGACCAGGTGGCGGTACTGGGCGAGCAGATCCTCGGCAAGCCCCACACCTTCGAGCGCGCCTGCGAGCAATTGCTGGAGGCCAGCGGGCAGCAGGTCACTTTCCTCACCGGGCTGGCACTGCTGAACACCGCCACCGGCCACTGCCAGGTCGATTGCGTGCCGTTTACCGTGACGATGCGCGAGCTGGACCGGGAGCGCGTGGAGCGCTACGTGACGACCGAGCAGCCACTGGACTGCGCCGGCAGCTTCAAGGCGGAGGGATTGGGGGTCAGCCTGTTCCAGAGCACCCATGGCTGCGATGCCACGAGTCTGATCGGGCTGCCGCTGATTCGACTGGTGGACATGCTGCATAAGGAAGGCGTGCAGGTGCCCTGAGCACCAGCCCTCTCAAGGCGTTAAAAATTAGCGCCCGACTTGGAATTGCCAGGGCTGCCTTGTGCCGCGAAAGGGTCGCAAAGCGACCCCTGCAATCCTGGACTGGATCAGCTCAACGCAGCGAAGGCCCCTGAAAGCCCATGTACAGCGCCAGACGCTCAGCCACGCTGGCGCCGATGCGCTTGGAGAAGCGATCGAACGGCGACTCCTGCACGGTGAAGTCCACCAACTCCTTCTCGCCCACGATGTCACGGGCGACATAGCTGGCACTGCCCAGCCCGTCCACCAGCCCCAGCGTCTTGGCCTGCTCGCCGGACCAGATCAGCCCACTGAACAGCTCCGGATGCTCCTTGTCCTTCAACCGCTCACCCCGCCCCTGCTTGACCATGGCGATGAACTGGCGGTGCGTGGTATCCAGCACACCCTGCCAGAACGCGGTCTCCTCGGGCTTCTGCGGCGAGAACGGATCGAGGAACGCCTTGTGCTCGCCAGCGGTGTAGGTGCGACGCTCCACCCCCAGCTTGTCCATGGCCCCGACGAAGCCGTAACCGGCCGCGGTGACACCGATGGAACCGACCAGACTGGCCTTGTCGGCATAGATCTCGTCGGCGGCGCTGGCGATGTAGTAGGCCCCGGACGCGCCCAGGTCGGCAATCACCGCATACAGCTTGATGGCCGGGTATTCGGCGCGCAGGCGACGGATCTCGTCATACACATAGCCCGACTGCACCGGGCTGCCGCCCGGGCTGTTGATACGCATGACCACGGCCTTGGTCTTTGGGTCCTTGAACGCCTCGCGCAGGCTCTTGACGATATTGTCGGCACTGGCCGGCTCCTGGTCGGCGATCACCCCGCGCACCTCGACCAGCGCGGTGTGGTTGCCGCTGCGCGAGGCCGCCTTGTCCACATCCATCAACGGCGTGAACAAGAACAGGATGCCGAACAGGTAAACGAAGGTCAGCAGCTTGAAGAAGATCCCCCAGCGCCGCGCCCGGCGCTGCTCCTGGACGCCGGCCAGCAAGGTCTTCTCCAGCAGCTTCCAGCTCTTGCGCTCCTCGCCGGTTTCGTCCGGCTCGGGCGCCTTCCATTCGTCAGTCATGCTCACCTACCTTGGAAATTGATCTGCGCAGGCTCGGCCAGCCATTCGCGCAACTGGGAAAAATGCTCGATGCACACCTGCGGACCGAATTCGGCCAGGGCCTGCAGCGGCATGGCGCCGTAACCCACCGCCACCGAATGCATGCCGGCGTTGCTGGCCATCTGCAGGTCGAACGCCGAATCTCCGACCATCAGCGCCCGCCCGGGTTCGACCCGGCAATGGGCGAGAATCTCTTCGAGCATCAGCGGATGCGGCTTGCCACGGGTTTCGTCGGCAGCCCGGGTGATGTCGAAATAGCCTTCCCAGCCATTGGCCCTGAGCACCCGATCCAGGCCGCGCCGCGCCTTGCCGGTGGCCACCGCCAGACGATAGCCCTCGGCACGGAACGCTTCCAGCGACTCGACCACGCCGTCGAACAACGGCGACGGCTGCTGGTCCAGCGCCATGTACACGTCGGCGTAGTGCTGACGGAATGCCTCGACCTGCGGCACATCGAGGTGCGGGTACAGGGTGGCGATCGCCTCCCCCAGCGCCAGGCCGATGATGCCCTTGACCGCCTCGTCGCTGCTGGCGGCCTCTCCGGCACGCCCGGCGGCCACGTTCATCGCCTCGACGATGCGCCCGATGGAATCGGCCAGGGTGCCGTCCCAGTCGAAGATCAGCAGGTCATAACATTTATTCATGGCTCAGGACGCCAGCCGCTCGATGGTCTTGGCCCACATCTCGTCCACCGGCGCCTCGAGCTTGAGCTCGCCACCGTCGGGCAGCGGCACGGTCAGCTGGTAGGCATGCAGGAACAGACGCTTGCCGCCCAGCTCGCGGATCTCGCGGGTGAAGTCTTCATCGCCGTACTTGCTGTCGCCGGCGATCATGTGCCCGGCATGCAGGGTATGCACACGAATCTGGTGGGTACGTCCGGTGATCGGCCGCGCCTCGACGATGGTGGCGAACTCGCCGAAACGGCGCAGCACGCGGAACATCGTCAGCGCGTCCTTGCCCTCGTCGTTGACCTCGACCATGCGCTCGCCGGAACGCAGGTTGCTCTTCTGCAGCGGCGCATTGACCTGCTTCTTGGAGGTCGGCCAGTGGCCGCGCACCAGCGCCATGTAGCGTTTGTCCACGCCATCGCCGCGCAGGGCGGCGTGCAGGTGGCGCAGCATGCTGCGCTTCTTGGCAATCATCAGCAGGCCCGAGGTGTCGCGGTCCAGGCGATGCACCAGCTCCAGCTCCTTGGCGTCCGGGCGCAGCTGGCGCAGCGCCTCGATCACGCCGAAACTCAGGCCGCTGCCGCCGTGCACGGCGATGCCGGCCGGCTTGTTCATCACGATCAGCGCCTTGTCCTCGTAGACAATGGCCGCCTCCAGACGCTGCAGCAGCCCCTGGGCCACCGGCGCCGGCTCGTCGCGCTCGGGCAGGCGCACCGGCGGCACGCGCACGATATCGCCGGCCTGCAGCTTGTACTCGGGCTTGATCCGCCCCTTGTTGACCCGCACCTCACCCTTGCGCAGGATGCGGTAGACCAAGGTCTTGGGCACGCCCTTGAGGGCCGTGATGAGGAAATTGTCGATGCGCTGGCCGGCAAGCTCCGGCGGGACTTCGATCAGCTGAACGCCGGAAGTCGGGGGGGTATTGGTCGTCATGGCGGGATCATAACAATTTTTTATGGAATTGAAGCACTTAATCATTGCTGCTATAGTCGCGAACGCCGCCAAAAGCGGCAGGCCAGCGGCACCAGGCTCTACGCCGGCCCTGACCATCGCAATTCCCGAGGACGCGAGGCCGTCCTACGGAGCGTTCGCCAGTTTAACTAAATGCCTGGAATCGCCACCAGCGCTGTGTAGAGAAGACCGAAAAAAAACGACAAGTGCGGTGTTTCACCTGCTTACCCGATTCTTTTCGCCGTACCTCTGCCCGCCACCGTCGTTTCCGCGCATTCGGGCGAATGCTTCGGAAATACCTGCCTTGGATATGTTATGGCGCCAGCCCGGAACCGGGCTGGCGAAAAATGCAACCCGTTGCGGATTCAGCGCGCGGCAGCACCGAATTTTCAAGGGATACGTGCAGGGTGGAGATGTACAGCCCTCGGACCGTGTGGCACCGAACCCGCACCAGCTCCCCACTCAACGGGCGCTGAGCGGACAAGGTCCTGAACAGACGCCCTCGTGGCGTCCACGGACGACCGGTTGATTCCTCCTCCTGACTGAGTGCACCAGGCCCGCTCGATTGATTCGGATAACCTTCGAAAAGCTCGACAGGTCTTTTGGCACCGCAAAACAGGACGCGTCGTCGCGACAACGGCAGGCTGGGCAACCGGCTGGTGCCGAACGTCGCCAGACACGGGGGTGGCCCGCCACCCTTTGCGCACCTTGGCACCGACCCTGAGAAGTCGTGTGTGCCGCACGCCGTTTCCGGCAGCCCGGAAACCGACGGTACAACATGAAAAGAATGCTGATTAACGCAACTCAGCCCGAAGAGTTGCGTGTAGCCCTGGTGGACGGCCAACGTCTCTACGACCTGGACATCGAGTCCGGCGCCCGTGAGCAGAAAAAGGCCAACATCTACAAAGGCAAGATCACCCGGATCGAGCCCAGCCTCGAAGCCGCCTTCGTCGACTTCGGCTCCGAACGTCACGGCTTCCTGCCGCTGAAGGAAATCTCCCGCGAATACTTCAAGAAAGCCCCTGAAGGCCGGGTCAACATCAAGGAAGTCCTGAGCGAAGGCCAGGAAGTCATCGTCCAGGTCGAGAAGGAAGAGCGCGGCAACAAAGGCGCCGCCCTGACCACCTTCATCAGCCTGGCCGGCCGCTACCTGGTGCTGATGCCCAACAACCCGCGCGCCGGTGGCATCTCCCGCCGCATCGAAGGCGAAGAGCGCAACGAATTGCGCGAAGCGCTGAACGGCCTGACCGTTCCGGGCGACATGGGCCTGATCGTGCGCACCGCGGGCCTGGGCCGCAGCAGCGAAGAAATGCAGTGGGACCTCGACTACCTGCTGCAGCTGTGGACCGCCATCAAGGAAGCCTCGCAAGACCGCGCCGCGCCGTTCCTGATCTACCAGGAAAGCAACGTCATCATCCGCGCCATCCGCGACTACCTGCGCCAGGACATCGGCGAAGTGCTGATCGACAGCATCGACGCCCAGGAAGAAGCCCTGACCTTCATCCGCCAGGTGATGCCGCAGTACGCCAGCAAGGTCAAGCTGTACGAAGACAGCGTGCCGCTGTTCAACCGCTTCCAGATCGAAAGCCAGATCGAAACCGCCTTCCAGCGCGTGGTCGACCTGCCGTCCGGCGGCTCGATCGTCATCGACCCGACCGAAGCCCTGGTGTCCATCGACATCAACTCGGCACGCGCCACCAAAGGCAGCGACATCGAAGAAACCGCCCTGCAGACCAACCTGGAAGCGGCCGAAGAGATCGCCCGCCAGCTGCGCCTGCGTGACATCGGCGGCCTGATCGTCATCGACTTCATCGACATGACCCCGGCCAAGAACCAGCGCGCCGTCGAAGAGCGCGTGCGTGAGTGCCTCGAGGCCGACCGTGCCCGCGTTCAGGTTGGCCGCATCTCGCGCTTCGGCCTGCTGGAAATGTCCCGTCAGCGCCTGCGTCCATCGCTGGGCGAAAGCAGCGGCATCGTCTGCCCGCGCTGCTCCGGCACCGGCATCATCCGTGACGTCGAGTCGCTGTCGCTGGCGATCCTGCGCCTGATCGAAGAAGAAGCACTGAAGGACCGCACCGCCGAAGTCCGCGCCCAGGTGCCGATCCCGGTAGCCGCCTTCCTGCTCAACGAGAAACGCAACTCGATCACCAAGATCGAACTGCGCACTCGCGCACGCATCATCATCCTGCCGAACGATCACCTGGAAACCCCGCACTTCGAAGTCCAGCGCCTGCGCGACGACAACCCGGACGTGCTGAACAACCAGTCCAGCTACGAGATCGCCTCGGCCGAGACCGAAGAAGCGCCGCAGCCGACCGCCACCCGCACCCTGGTACGCCAGGAAGCCGCGGTCAAGACCGCCCCGGCCCGCGCCAACGCCCCGGTACCGGCCACCACTGAAGAGCAGCCGGCACCTGCCGCGCCGGTCGCCGCCCCTGCCGCCGCCGAGCCGAGCCTGTTCAAGGGCCTGGTCAAGTCGCTGGTCAGCCTGTTCGCCGGTAAGGAAGAGCCTGCCGCCGCACCGGCCGCCGCTACCGAGAAGCCAGCCACCGAGCGCTCGCCACGCAATGAAGAGCGTCGCAACGGTCGCCAGCAGAGCCGCAACCGCAACGGCCGCCGCGAAGAAGACCGCAAGCCACGCGAAGAGCGCGGCGAGCGCGCCCCGCGTGAAGAGCGTCAGCCTCGCGAGGAGCGTGCCCCGCGTGAAGAACGCGCGCCACGTGAAGAGCGTCAACCGCGCCAGCCGCGTGAAGACCGCCGCGGCAACCGCGAAGAGCGCGTGCGCGAACTGCGCGAGCCGCTGGACGCTGCACCGGTCGCCCGCGAAGAACGCGCCCCGCGTGAAGAGCGTGCGCCACGCGAAGAACGCGTAGCCCGCGAAGAGCGCGCCCCACGCGAAGAGCGTGCACCGCGTGAAGAGCGCGCCCCACGCGAAGAGCGCGCACCGCGTGAAGAACGCGCTCCTCGTGAAGAGCGTGCACCGCGTGAAGAACGCGCCCCTCGCGAAGAGCGTGCACCGCGTGAAGAACGTGCCCCTCGCGAAGAGCGTGCGCCACGTGAGGAACGCGCCCCACGCGAAGAGCGCCAGCTGCGCCCTGAGGTGCAGGCCGCCGAACAGGCCGTGGAGCTCGCCGAGGAGCAATTGCCGAACGAAGAGCTGCTGCAGGACGAGCAGGAAGGCGCCGATGGCGAGCGTCCACGCCGCCGCTCCCGTGGCCAGCGTCGTCGCAGCAACCGTCGTGAGCGTCAGCGCAACGCCAATGGCGAGCTGATCGAAGGCGGCGACGAAGACGCCGGCGAAGAGCAGCCACAACAGCACCAGGCCACCGAGCTGGGTGCCGAACTGGCCGCCGGCACTGCCGTCATCGCTGCCGTTGCCACCAGCAACATCAGCGCCGACGCCGAGGCCGAAGCCAACCAGCAGGCCGAGCGCGCCAGCGCCGCTGTCGCCGAGACCCAGGTGGAAATCACCGAAGTCGTGGCCGAGCAGGTCGCCATCGCCCCGGTGGTCGAGCAGCCTGTCAGCGAGCCAGTGGTCGCCGCCGAGCCAAGCATCGAGCCTGTCGTCGAAGTGGCGCCGCAGCCTGTGGTCGAACAAGCCGTCGCCGAGCAGCCGGCCGCCGTTGTCGAGGCAGCTGTCGAGCCTGCCGCGGTCGTGGAAGCCCCTGTGGTGGAAGCGGGCGAGATCGAGAAGGCACCGGTTGCCGAAGTGGTCGAAGCCCAGGCCCCAGTCGCCGAGCAGCCTGCTCCGGTGGTCGAAGCCGTCGAAGCCCAGCCTGAGGTAGTCGAAGCCCCGGTGGCCGAGCCTGCGCCAGCCGTGGTTGCCGAAGAAGCGCCGGTCGAGCCGTCCACCATCATGCTGCCGAACGGCCGTGCGCCGAACGACCCGCGTGAAGTGCGTCGCCGCAAGCGTGAAGCCGAAGCAGCCGCTGCTGCCCTGGCCGCCGCCGCCCCGGCCGAAGCCCTGGAAACCGCTGACGAGCACAAACCTCATCACGGTTGATAGCCTCGGCTGAATGAAAAAGCCCCGCCAGTGCGAACTGGCGGGGCTTTTTCATTGCCGGTGTGGATGGCACCGGCTTCGTACACCACCTATTGATTTCGCAAGGACCTGTGGGAGCGGCTTTAGCCGCGAACACCGGCGAAGCCGGTGCCACCCACCGCGCCGCCTGCTTCGCGGCTAAAGCCGCTCCCACAGGTTGCGCGCCGGCCTCCTGATCAGTACAGATTCGGCTCCATCTCCAGCTCGACCCCGAAGCGCTCGAGGATATCCGCCTGGATCCGCCGCGCCAGCGCATGCAACTGCGCCCCGCTCGCCTGGCCGTAGTTCACCAGCACCAACGACTGCAAACGGTGCACCCCGGCATCGCCATCGCGATAGCCTTTCCACCCCGCCTGCTCGATCAGCCAGCCGGCCGCCAGCTTCACCTGGCCATCGGCCTGGGGATAGGCCACCACGCCGGGATGCCCGGCACGGATACGCTCGGCCAATTCAGCGGACACCACCGGGTTCTTGAAGAAGCTCCCAGCATTGCCTAGCTCAGCCGGATCCGGCAGTTTCTCCCGACGGATGCTGCAGATCGCGTCGCTGATCGCCTGCGCGGTCGGCTGCTCGACGCCCTGCTCCGCCAGACGCTGACGCACCGGGCCGTAGTCCAGGTGTGCCTGCAAGGTACGGTTCAAGGCAAAGCGCACCCGCACAATCAGCCAGCGCCCGGGGTTGCGCTTGAACAGGCTGTCGCGATAGCCGAACGCGCACTCTTCCAGCGAGAAGTCCCGCAGCTCGCCGGTCTCGCGGTCCAGCGCGGTCAAGCCGGCGAACACATCCTTGATCTCCACGCCATAGGCACCGACGTTCTGCATCGGCGCAGCGCCCACGGTGCCGGGGATCAAGCTGAGGTTTTCCAACCCGCACAAGCCCTGCCCAAGGCTCCACTGCACGAACGGGTGCCAGGGCTCGCCGGCCTCGGCCTCCACCACCACCCGCTCGCCATCGTCGCTGAGCAGGCGTCGGCCCCGGCTGGCCATGTGCAGCACCAGGGCCTCGACATCGCGGGACAGCAGCAGGTTGCTGCCGCCACCGATCACCAGCACCGGCACCTGCCGCTCGGCGGCCTGGGCCAGGGCCTGGCGGACTTCGTCATCGTCATGGGCCTGGGTGAAGTAGCGGGCACTGACATCGATGCCGAAGGTGTTGTAGGGCTTGAGCGACACGCACTCCTGCCAGTGCGCCGTCATAACCGCCCCTTGATTTCCACGACCAGCTCGCGGCAGGCCGCCTCGATCAGGTCCAGGACCTGCTCGAAGCCTTCGGCGCCGCCGTAGTAAGGGTCCGGCACTTCGTCCAGGGCCGCGCCATAGCGGCGCAGGAACAGGTCGAGCTCGCCCTTGGCGTTGTGCGGGCGCAGGGCCTGCAGGTTGCCCAGGTTGCTCTTGTCCATGGCCAGGACCAAGTCGTAGTCGGCGAAGTGCGCCGCCTTGACCTGCTGGGCGCGCTGGCGCGACAGGTCGTAGCCACGGGCCAGGGCGGCCTTGCAGGTACGGCTGTCGGGCGCCTTGCCGACATGCCAGTCGCCGGTACCGGCGGAGGCCACCTGCACCACCTCACCCAGGCCTGCGGCCTCCAGCTGGTGGCGCAGAACGCCTTCGGCGGTCGGCGAGCGGCAGATATTGCCGAGGCAGACGAACAAGACGCGCATCAGGCCTCCAGCAAGCGCCTTACGCGCTCCAGGTCTTCAGGGGTATCCACACCCACGGCCGGCGCCTCGATGGCGTCGGCGACATGGATGCGCACGCCGTGCCACAGGGCACGCAGCTGCTCCAGCGACTCGGTCTGCTCCAGCCAGCATGGGCCCCAGGCGACGAAGTCCTGAAGGAAGCCCACGCGGTAGGCGTACATGCCGATATGGCGGCGGTAAGGAACGCCTTCGGGCATGCGCTCACGGTCCTTGGCAAACGCGTCGCGGGCCCATGGCAATGGGGCGCGGCTGAAGGTCAGGGCCAGGCCGTTCTTGTCGCTGACCACCTTCACCGCGTTAGGGTTGAAGATGGTTTCCGGCGCGTGGATCGGCTCGGCCAGGGTGGCGATGCCAGCCTCCGGGTGCGCGGCGAGATTGGCCGCCACCTGGTCGATGATCACCGGCGGAATCAGCGGCTCGTCGCCCTGCACGTTGACCACGATGGCATCGGCGGCCAGCCCCAGCTGGGCGGCCACCTCGGCCAGGCGATCGGTGCCCGACTCATGGTCGGCGCGGGTCAGCAGCACCTCGGCGCCAAACGCCCGGCAGGCCTCGACGATGCTGGCATCGTCGGTGGCGATGACCACGCGGCTGGCGCCGCTCTTGCGCGCCTGCTCCCACACATGCTGGACCATCGGCTTGCCGGCTATCGGCAGTAATGGCTTGCCCGGCAGGCGCGTGGAGCGCAGCCGGGCGGGAATCACCACGGTGAAGTCCAGGCTCATTTGTCCAGGCGCTCTTCGTCGGTCAGGGTGCGCGCCTCGCTTTCCAGCATCACCGGGATGCCGTCGCGGATCGGATAGGCTAGGCCCGCGCCCTTGCTGATCAGCTCGGTCTTGTCGGCGCTGAGCTTGAGCGGGCCCTTGGTGATCGGGCAGGCCAGGATATCGAGCAGTTTGGTGTCCATGGAGGTGTCCTTGCGACGGAAAATGAAAAAGGCTCAGGGGCGGCCGGGCAGCAGGCGGTCGAGCTGGGCGTCGAACCAGGCGCTGAAGGCGGGCGTCGGCACGGCGTCGACCGCCAGGTACCACCAGTCGTCGGCGGCGAAGGGCCGGCATTTCACCGCATCCTTCTCGGTCATCACCAGCGGCAGCGGCGGGCTGAACGACAGCACTTCACGGCTGTAGGGCGCATGGTCGGCGAAAGGGTGCGGCACCGGCTGCCAGTGTAGCCCCAGCAGGGTGTTGAAGAAACGTTGCGGATTGCCGATGCCGGCCACGGCGTGCAGCGCCTGGCCAGGCCGGAACAGGTCAAGGTCGCGGCGCTCGCCGCTGCGCAGGTTGATCAGCGCCGAGGGTTGCAGGCGGAAGGCGAAGCCGTCGGCGCGGTCGGTCTCGGCGCCGTTGAACAGCACCGCGTCGGCCTCGCCCAAGCGCTCGGCCGGCTCGCGCAACGGGCCGGCCGGCAGGCAGCGGCGATTGCCCAGGCCCCGGGCGGCGTCTATCAGCACCAGCTCCAGGTCGCGGGCGAGGCGGTAATGCTGCATGCCGTCGTCGCACAGGATCAGGTCCGGCGCGTCGCTGGCCAGCAAGGCCTGCACGGCGCGGGAACGGTCGGGGTCGATCACCAGCGCAACGCCAGTGCGCTGGACGATCAGCAAGGGCTCGTCACCGGCCTGCTCCGCAGGCTGGTCAGCCTGGACACGCCAGGGATAGTGCGGCGGCTTGGCGCCATAGCCACGGCTGACCACGCCGACCTTGAGCCCCTGCCGGCGGCAGTGCTCGATCAGCCAGAGGATCATCGGTGTCTTGCCGGTACCGCCGACGGTGATGTTGCCCACCACGATCACCGGTACCGGGGCGCGGTAGCTGGGGCTTTCGCCACTGAGGAAGCGCGCGCGCTTGCGCGTCACCACGCGCCGGTACAGCGCCTCCAGCGGGCGCAACAGGGCAAGCGCCGGGTGCCCGGCGTACCAGGCGGCGAGCAGACGGTCGGCGAAGGCCATCAGGGCTTGCCCTGCGCGGCCTCGACGGTGGTCATGCGCAATTTGCTGAAGCCGAGCTTGCCGGCCGCGTCCATTGCGGTGATCACAGCCTGGTGCGGGGTCTTGCCGTCGGCGCTGATGGCCAGCGGCAGGGTGATGTCACCGCCGGATTCCTTCTCGATCGCCTCGGTCAGGGTGTCCAGGTCGCTCTTGGGCAGCAGGTGGTTGTTCACCGAGTACACGCCGTCGGCGCTGATGGTGATCTCCACCAGCTTGCCCTGGTCGGCCGGCGGCTGCTCGGCGCTGCTGGCCTCGGGCAGCTCGACGCGCAGCTGGGTCTCGCGGGTGAAGGTGGTGGTGACCACGAAGAACAGCAGCAGCACGAAGACCACGTCGATCAACGACGCCAGGTTGATGTCGACGTTCTCGCGCTGGCGATTGCGCCGGAACTTCACGCCTTGCCTCCGGCCACTTCCACTTCGCGGTCGCCCTGCAGCACTTCCACCAGCTTGATCGCCTCCTGCTCCATGCCCACCACCAGCTCATCGATGCGGCGCAGCAGGAAGCGGTGGAAGAACACCGCCGGGATACCGACCATCAGGCCGGCCGCGGTGGTGACCAGGGCCTTGGAGATCCCCCCGGCCAGGACGGCGGCGTTGGCGGTCATCTGCGAGCCCATGAAGGCGCTGAAGATGTCGATCATGCCCAGCACGGTGCCCAGCAGGCCCAGCAGCGGGGCCATGGCGGCGATGGTGCCGAGGGTGCTGATGTAGCGTTCCAGCTCGTGGATGACCCGCGAGGCGGCCTCCTCGATGCACTCCTTCATGATCTCGCGGCCGTGGCGCGAGTTGGCCAGGCCCGCGGCGAGGATCTCGCCCAGCGGCGAGTCGGCGCGCAGGGCCTTGAGCTTGTCACTGGTGAGTTGCTTGTCCTTGATCCACATCCACACCTGGCCCAGCAGGTGCGGCGGGGTGACACGGCTGGCGCGCAGGGTCCACAGGCGCTCGACGACGATCGCCATGGCGGCGATGGAGCTCAGGATGATCGGCAGCATCATCCAGCCACCGGACTTGACCAATTCCCACACAGTTAGCATCCCCTCGGAAAAAGGCCGCCACTCTACCATAGGACCGCCTGGGGCTCATCTGCCGGAGGTCAGGGAATTCCTGTGTTGACCCAGGGGCTGCTTTGCAGCCCTTTCGCGGCACAAGGCCGCTCCTACAGGGATCGCGCAGTCCCTGTAGGAGCGGCCTTGTGCCGCGAAAGGGGCGCAAAGCGCCCCCCGGCTCAATCCTCGATGGAGCGCCAGAACCGCCGCTCCCTGCGCACACCCTCCACCCCACCCCGACTCCCCAGCACCAACCGCAACGCCCCCTCCACCGCCGTGTCATGCACCACCACCCCATGCCGCCGATAGCGCTCGATCACCTGCCCATGGGGATGCCCGAAACCATTGTGCCGCCCTCGGGAAACCAACACCCCGCGCGGCGCCGTGGCCTGGACGAACGGCTCGCTGGACGACGTGCGGCTGCCATGGTGCGGCGCCTGCAACCAATCCACCCGAGGATCCTCGGCTGCGGCCAGCCACGCACGCTCCGCGCCGGCCTCGATGTCCCCGGCCAGCAGCAGGCGCTCGCCCTTGGCCTGCACCCGCAACACACAGGAGCGCTCGTTGCTGGAAGCCCCCTGCGGCCAGTGCCAAAGCTCGAAATCGACGCCATCCCACTGCCAGCGCTCGCCACTGCGGCACAGCGACGCCGATTCCAGCCCGGCAACCTCGCCGGCCAGCACCCGTGCCACCGGCACCCCTCGCCGCACCGCCGCCGCCCCACCGGCATGGTCGGCATGGCCATGGCTGATCAGCATCACATCCAGCGCCTTCACCCCAAGCTTGCGCAAGGTCGGCAGCACCACCGTCTCGCCCAGGTCACTGCCACCCTGGGCCGGGCCTGCGTCATACAACAGCGCGTGATTGCGGGTGCGCAGCAACACCGCCAGGCCCTGCCCCACATCCAGCTGCCAGACCTCCACTTGCCCCGGAGGCACCTGCTCGCGTGGCGCCCACAGCGCCAGCAGCAGGACCGCGCCCGGCGCCCGCAACGGCACGCCCCGGGGCAGGAGCACAAGAAAGGCGCCCAGGCACACCAGCAGCCAGGCCCACAACGGCAGCGGCTCGGCTATCCAGGCCGGCTGCAGGCCCGCCAATCGCGTCAGCACGGCAAACAGCCCATCCAACGACAGGCCCGCCAGCCACAGCATCCCCGCCCCCAGCCCAGGCACCGGCAACAGGGCCGTGCCCAGCAGCGCCAGCGGCAGCACGCCCAGGCTGAGCCATGGCACGGCCAGCAGATTGGCCAGCGGCGCACTGAGGCTGACGGGCAGCCCCAAGGCCAGCAGCACCGGCAACAACCCCACGGCGATCACCCACTGGGCGCGGGTCCAGGCCTCCCAGGGCCGCCAGGCGCCCAGCCGGGCGGCGAAGCACAACACCAGCACCGCCACGGCAGCGAACGACAGCCAGAACCCCGGCAGCAGGCTGGCCAGCGGCTCGATTAACAACACGCCCGACAACGCCATCAACAACGGCACCCAGGCGCCCAGATGACGAAAACGCAAACGCCAGAGCAGCACCACCGCGAGCATCAGGCACGCCCGCTGCACCGGCACGCCGAACCCCGCCAGCCAGCCGTAACCCAGTGCCGCCGTCATCGCCAGGCCGCAGGCCCAGGGCAGCCACGGCAACCGCCTGGGCCAGGCCCCCAGGCGCGCCAAGCCGGCCACCAGCCCATAGACCAACCCGGCCAACAAGCCGATGTGCTGCCCGGAAATCACCAGCAGGTGCACCGTGCCGGTGGCCTGCAGCACCTGCCAATCCTCCCGCGCCAGGCCCGCCCCGTCCCCGAGCACCAGGGCGGCCAACGCCGCCTCCCGGTCATGGGCATCGGTGGCCAGCAAGCGCTGGCGCAGGCCGTCGCGCCAGCTGCTGGCCTCCTCGCCCTGGCGCGTACCGGCCTTGACCGTGCCGGTGGCACCGATCCGCCGCGCTAACAGCGTGGCCTCCTGGTCCGGGCCATGGGGGTTGAGCAGGCCCTGCGGCCGACGCAGGTTGACCGCCAGCCGCCAGTGCTCCCCCGCCCGCAGCGGCGGCCCGTCGAACCAGCTCAAGCGCACCCGCTGCGGCAACCGGGCCCGACGCGACTGCGGCTGCTCCAGCTCGAAACGCACGCCGCGCTCGGTACGGGTCGGCAGGCCGACCACGCGCCCCTCCAGCCACAGCGTGCGGCCGTCCAGCGCGGCCGGCAGGCGGTCGTCCAGGGCCTGCTGCGCCGACCAGCAGGCCCAGCACACACCCAGCACACACCAGCCCAGCGGCCAGGCCCGGGTACGCAGGCAGGCCAGGGCCAGCAAGAGCAATGGAATCAGCCATCCGACCGGTGGCAGGGCAGGTAAAAAGCGCAGGCTCAACAGCCCGAGGACCAGCGCCAGCATCCCTGTGCGCATGAGATAGAGCTCCAGAAGCGAAAACGCCCCCTGAGGCTTAGCCGATCGGTGAAAAAACCTGCTAATCAATTGTCACAAACTCTGAACGAGGCTGCGCTTCAATCAAGGCATACTGACGCCCTTCAACCCCGCCGGGAGCCCACATGCCGCGCCGTCTGTTCAAACGCTACATGCCGGACCCGACCAGCATCCGCGAACACAAGTCGTTACGCTTTTTCGGCAAGCTGCTGCACGACCCCAACCTGTGGCACCTGAATCGCCATTCGGTGGCGCGGGCCATGGGCGTCGGCCTGTTCGCGGCGCTGATCCCCATTCCCATGCAGATGCTGCTGGCCGCCGCGCTGGCGATCCCGGTGCGCGGCAACCTGCCGATCGCGGTGAGCCTGGTGTGGTTGACCAACCCGCTGACCATGCCGCCGGTGTTCTTCGTCACCTACATGACCGGCGCCTGGCTGATGCAGGTGCCGCCGCGCACGCTGCCCGAGGAGATCACCGTCGACTGGGTCACCGACCAGCTGGCGACGATCTGGCAACCGTTCCTGCTGGGCTCGGTGGTGTGCGGGGTGGTGCTCGGCGTACTCGCCTACTTCACCACCATGGGCTACTGGCGCTGGTGGGTGGGCCGGCAGTGGCGCCGGCGCCAGTGCCGCTGTGCCCTCACCCGCAGCTCAGGCACGCATGCCGCGGCCGCTGACCAGCAGGCGCACGCACAGCAGGTACAGCAGCGCGGTGGCCACCAGCATGAAGCTGATCGCCGTGCCGATGCTGATGTCCGACACCCCTAGGATGCCGTAGCGGAACGAGTTGACCATGTGCAGCACGGGGTTGGCCAGCGACACGGTCTGCCAGAACGGCGGCAGCAGGTTGATCGAGTAGAACACCCCGCCCAGGTAGGTCAGCGGCGTCAGCACGAAGGTCGGGATGATCGAGATGTCGTCGAAGTTGCGCGCGAACACCGCGTTGACGAAGCCCAGCAGCGAGAAGATGGTCGCGGTCAGCAGCACCACGACGATGGTCACGCCCAGGTGATGCACCTGCAAGTGGGTGAAGAACAGCGACAGCATGGTCACGATCACCCCCACCGCCAGCCCGCGCAGCACGCCGCCCAGCACGTAGCCGACGAGGATGGTGTGCGGCGACACCGGCGATACCATCAATTCCTCGATGGAGCGCTGGAACTTGCTGCCGAAGAAACTCGACACCACGTTGCCGTAGGAGTTGGTGATCACCGACATCATGATCAGCCCCGGCACGATGTACTCCATGTAGGTAAAGCCGCCCATGTCGCCGATCTGCCGGCCGATCAGGTTACCGAAGATCACGAAGTACAGGACCATGGTGATCGCCGGCGGCAGCAGGGTCTGCGGCCAGATGCGCAAAAAGCGCCGCACTTCGCGGTAGACGATGGTGTTCAGGGCGACCCAGTTGGTGCGCAGTTCCACACTCATACGGCCACCTTCGACAGGTTCTTTTCCACCAGGGACACGAACAGCTCCTCGAGTCGGTTGGTCTTGTTGCGCAGGCTCTGCACCTCGATGTTCTTCAGCGCCAGCTGGCCGAACAGCGCGGTGATGCCGATGTCCTTGTCCACCTGCACCTCCAGGGTGTGCGGGGTGATCAGCCGGCACGGGTAGCCCTGCAGCTCAGGCGCGGCGGGCAGGTCGTGCTTGAGGTCGAGGACGAAGGTCTCGACGTGCAGCTTGCCCAGCAACTGGCGCATGCTGGTGTTCTCGACGATGGTGCCGTGGTCGATGATGCCGATGTTGCGGCACAGCTGCTCGGCCTCTTCGAGGTAATGGGTGGTGAGGATGATGGTGATGCCCTTCTGGTTGAGCTCGGTAAGGAAGCTCCACATCGAACGGCGCAGCTCGATATCCACGCCGGCAGTCGGCTCGTCGAGGATCAACAGGCGCGGCTCGTGGATCAGCGCCCGGGCGATCATCAGCCGGCGCTTCATGCCGCCGGACAGCGAACGCGACGGCACGTCGCGCTTGTCCCACAGCCCGAGCTGCGTCAGGTACTGCTCGGCGCGCTCCTTGGCCACCTTGGGCGGGATGCCGTAGTAGCCGGCCTGGGTGACGACGATATCGAAGGTCTTCTCGAACTGGTTGAAGTTGAACTCCTGGGGCACCACGCCCAGGCAACGCTTGAGCGCCGCGGGCTCGCGGTCCAGGTCGTGGCCGAACACGTTGACCGTGCCGCTGGTCTTGTTCACCAGGGTCGAGAGAATGCCGATGGTGGTGGACTTGCCGGCGCCGTTGGGGCCGAGCAAGGCGAAGAAGTCGCCTTCGGAAACGTCCAGGTCGATGCCCTTGAGGGCCTGGAAACCGTTGCCGTAGGTCTTGGTCAGCTGTCGAATGGACAGGGCGGAACTCATAGCGGGTCGGGTACCGAGAAAAGGGTTCGGGACACGCCAGGCAAAGTCACTGGCGCAGTGAGTGCGGCCATGGTGCAAGGGCTGGCCGCACAAGTACAGTCACATCTATTGATAATGACTATCGAAGTGGCGTCACGTCAGGGCGGTCATCACCGCCGCCTGGTAGGCCGGGCGCTGCTTGAGGCGTGCATACCAGGCTTCGAGGTGGTGCATGGCCGGGCGTTCAATCGGCATTTCGAACCAGGCGTAGATGAAGCTGCCCAGGGGGATGTCGCCCATGCCGATCTGCTCGCCGGAGAGGTACGGCTGCCTGGCCAGGGTCTCGTCGGCGATGGCCAGCAGTTGCGCGCACTGCTTGTGCGCGGCATTGATCGCCACCCAGTCGCGCTGGTCCTCGGGGGTGCGCAGCAGGCCCCAGAACAGCGGGCGGAAGGGGCCGGCGAAGGACGAGGTGGTCCAGTCCATCCACTTGTCGGCCAGGGCGCGCTGGCGCGGGTCGTCGAGGTACCAGCCTTGCTCTTCGCCGTACTCGGCGCACAGGTAGCGCACGATGGTGTTGGACTCCCACAGCACCAGGTCGCCGTCCTCGAGCATGGGCACCAGGCCGTTGGGGTTGAGCGCCCGGTAATGCGGTTCGTTGACCACGCCGAAGGCGCCGCCGGCATCGATGGACTCGAAGTCCAGGCCCAGCTCGTGGGCGATCCACAATGCCTTGCGCACATTGCTCGAATTCTTGCGGCCCCAGATCTTCAGCATGGCAACGTCCTTAATGAATGCGGGAGGGGGGTCAGTCTACTCCAAGCGGTGGGCGGTGCCAGTGAAACCGGGGGCCGCTTGGCGGTCCTTTCGCGGCACAAGGCCGCTCCAGGGCACGTCGTGCCCGACGTGAAAACCAGCAGACGAAAAAAAGCCCGCCAGTGTGAGAGCGGGCCAAGGACCTACGAAGATTCTTCTAGCGACCAACTAGCTTCCACGATAGGTCGAATAGCTGTACGGCGAGATCAGCAGCGGCACGTGGTAGTGCTCCTGATGCTCGTCGATACCGAAGCGCAGCACGACCACGTCGAGGAACGCGGTGTCCGGCAGCTTCACGCCCTTGGCGCGGTAGTAGTCACCGGCGCTGAACTGCAGTTGATAGACGCCGGTGCGGTAGTCGTCGCCCTGCAGCAGCGGCGCGTCGACACGGCCATCACTGTTGGTCAGGGCGGTGTTCACCAGCTCCAGCTGCTGGCCTTCGACGCGGTACAGCTCGACCTTGATCGAGCTGCCCGGGCAGCCATGTGCGGCATCCAGTACGTGTGTGGTCAAACGTCCCATTTGCTTGTCGCCTCTTGTCGTATGCGTGGGCAAAAAATACACGGCAATCACCGGGCACGAGGCCTGCGGCGTGCGGGAATGAAGCCATTAAGACAGTTTACCGATAAATTGTACACAATTTTTTATCCCCTCCCGCGCAACCTCCACAGAACAGGCCGCCAGTCGCAAAGACACGCGCCATGCCGCAATCCTTGGCATTACCTGACCAATCAGGCAGGTTTCTTGCAAGTCATTCCTACGCGACAAATGGGAAGAAATGCGGAAAAACAGGCTTACAAAAGATTTCAGAAGTTGTATACAATCAGCCCATCCGGTGGTGCGACATCCCGACGCGGCCCGCCCACCCACCGCATTAACGAACAAGAAGGAAGACTGCAGTGAGCGCTGACTACCCACGCGACCTGATCGGTTACGGCAACAACCCACCTCATCCGCAATGGCCGGGGAATGCCCGCATTGCACTGTCCTTCGTGCTCAACTACGAAGAAGGTGGCGAGCGCAACATCCTGCACGGCGACAAGGAGTCCGAAGCGTTCCTTTCCGAAATGGTCGCCGCCCAGCCGCTGCAGGGCGTGCGCAACATGAGCATGGAGTCGCTGTACGAATACGGCAGCCGGGCCGGCGTCTGGCGCCTGCTCAAGCTGTTCAAGGACAGCGGCGTGCCGCTGACCATCTTCGCCGTGGCCATGGCCGCCCAGCGCCACCCCGATGTGATCCGCGCCATGGCCGAGGCCGGCCACGAGATCTGCAGCCACGGCTACCGCTGGATCGACTACCAGTACATGGATGAAGCGCAAGAGCGCGAGCACATGCTCGAGGCCATCCGCATCCTCACCGAGATCACCGGCGAGCGCCCCGTGGGCTGGTACACCGGCCGCACCGGCCCGAACACCCGGCGCCTGGTGATGGAGGAAGGCGGCTTCCTCTACGACAGCGACACCTACGACGACGACCTGCCCTACTGGGAGCCGAACAACCCGACCGACAAGCCGCACCTGGTGATCCCCTACACCCTGGACACCAACGACATGCGCTTCACCCAGGTCCAGGGCTTCAACTGCGGCGAGCAGTTTTTCCAGTACCTGAAGGACGCCTTCGACGTGCTCTACGCCGAAGGCGCCGAGGCACCGAAGATGCTCTCGATCGGCCTGCACTGCCGCCTGGTCGGCCGCCCGGCGCGCCTGGCCGCGCTCAAGCGCTTCGTCGACTACGCCAAGAGCCACGAGCAGGTCTGGTTCGCCCGTCGCGCGGACATCGCCCGCCACTGGCACGCCACCCACCCGTACAAGAAAGAGAACGCCTGATGACCGCCTTCAAGACCCTCAAGCCTTCCACCCTCGAGCGCGCCGCCTTCGTCGCCGCCTTCGCCGACATCTACGAGCACTCGCCGTGGGTCGCCGAGAAAGCCTACGACCTGGGCCAGCTGGCCGAGCTGGACGAGATCGAGGCGCTGCACCAGCGCATGAGCGACATCCTGCTCAGCGCCAGCCATGCCGAGCAGCTGGCGCTGATCAACGCTCACCCGGACCTGGCCGGCAAGGCCGCCATCCAGGGCGAGCTGACCGAGTCGAGCACCAATGAACAGGCCGGCGCCGGCATCCACCAGTGCACCGCCGAGGAGTTCGCCCGCTTCACCGAGCTGAACGACGCCTACAAGGCCAAGTTCCAGTTCCCGTTCATCATGGCGGTCAAGGGCAGCAACCGGCACCAGATCCTCGCCGCCTTCGAAAAGCGCATCCACAACGACCAGGATGCCGAGTTCAAGGAAGCCCTGGCGCAGATCAACCTGATCGCCCTGTTCCGCCTGCTGCAGCTGTAAGCGACAGCCGAACTTTTCAGTACAACGAACATATAAGAGAGACCCGCATGCGCACCCTGATGATCGAGCCCCTGAGCAAAGAAGCCTTCGCCCCCTTCGGTGACGTGATCGAAACCGACGGCAGCGACCACTTCATGATCAACAACGGCTCGACCATGCGCTTCCACAAGCTCGCCACGGTCGAGACCGCCGAGCCCGAGGACAAGGCGATCATCAGCATCTTCCGCGCCGACGCACTGGAGATGCCGCTGACCGTACGCATGCTGGAACGCCATCCGCTGGGCAGCCAGGCTTTCATCCCGCTGCTCGGCAACCCCTTTCTGATCGTGGTCGCGCCGGTTGGCGATGCACCTGTATCAGGCTTGGTCCGAGCCTTCCGCAGCAATGGCAGGCAGGGCGTTAATTACCATCGCGGCGTCTGGCACCACCCGGTGCTGACGATCGAAAAGCGGGATGACTTCCTGGTGGTTGATCGCAGTGGTTCTGGCAACAACTGCGATGAGCATTACTTCCCCGAGGAACAGATGTTGATCCTCAATCCCCACCAATAAGAAAAGGTCGGTCATCCAAGGTCCGCCCTGAGGGTGGCCGGCGAGAGGTACATACTGTGGAAGCACACCTTCACGAATGGCTGAACCTGAGCATTCGCTGGGTTCACATGATCACCGGCGTGGCCTGGATCGGTGCATCGTTCTACTTTGTCTGGCTGGAGAACCACCTGAACCGAAGCAACCCGCGCGATGGGTTGTCGGGTGACCTCTGGGCCATCCACGGCGGTGGTATCTATCACCTGGAGAAATACAAGCTCGCGCCGCCGAAAATGCCCGAGAACCTGCACTGGTTCAAATGGGAAGCCTACTTCACCTGGATGTCCGGGATCGCCTTGCTGTGCGTGGTGTTCTACTGGAACCCGAGCCTCTACCTGCTGGCGCCCGGCAGCACCCTGAGCGGTGCCGAAGGGGTGGCCATCGGTATCGGTTCGCTGGTTGCCGGCTGGTTCATCTACGACTTCCTGTGCGACTCGCCCCTGGGCAAGCAGCCGGCCCTGCTGGGCGCCGTGCTGTTCGTGCTGATCATCGCCGCCTGCTGGGGCTTCAGCCTGGTGTTCAGCGGCCGTGGCGCCTACCTGCACACCGGCGCGATCATCGGCACCATCATGGTCGGCAACGTGTTCCGCATCATCATGCCGGCCCAGCGCCAGCTGGTGGCGGCGATCGAGAACAACCAGACCCCCGACCCGGTGCTGCCGGCCAAGGGCCTGCTGCGCTCGCGCCACAACAACTACTTCACCCTGCCGGTGCTGTTCATCATGATCAGCAACCACTTCCCGAGCACCTACGGCAGCCAGTACAACTGGTTGATCCTGGCCGGGATCGCGGTGGCCGCGGTACTGATCCGTCACTACTTCAACACCCGCCACGACAGCAACAAGTACGCCTGGACCCTGCCCGTCGGTGCCCTGGCGATGATCTGCCTGGCCTACGTGACCGGTCCCAAGCCGCTGCCGACCGCCCCGGAACAAGCCGCCGCCAAGGTCGAATACCAGCCGCTGCCAGCCACTGCCGTCGGTGGCAAGACCGCCGCCGAACTGCGCGCCGAGGAGGCCGCCAAGCCTGCCCAGGCACCGGCCGCGGAACCTGCCCAGGCCACGGCCCAGGCGGCCACCGTCAGCTTCGACAAGATCCACACCGTCATCCAGGAACGCTGCACCGTGTGCCACTCGGCCAAGCCGACCAGCCCGCTGTTCAGCGCCGCCCCTGCCGGCGTGATGTTCGACACCCCGCAGCAGATCCAGGCCCAGGCCGCGCGCATCCAGGCGCAGGCCGTCGCCAGCCAGATCATGCCGCTGGGCAACATCACCCAGATGACCGTTGAAGAACGCAAGCTGGTCGGCGACTGGATCGCCAAAGGCGCGCAGGTCAACTGAGACATCCCACGATTGCGTGGGAGCGGGCTTGCCCCGCGACGAGGCCGGTACTCCCGGCCTCGCTTCCAAGCTCTACGTAACAAGCAAGCATCGAGCGTACGTCTTCACGCGGGTCCCCAGCCTCCTTCACCGGAGCCTGCCACGTGAAGCCGCCCGCTTGGATCCGAGAATAAAAACAAAACTCGAGGTGCTGCATGTCCGAGTCACCCAAGGCGTACATCCCTGTTGCGCCGCCACGACAGCCCCTGCCCTTGTTCCAGCTGATCCTGGTGGGTCTGCAACACGTTCTGCTGATGTACGGGGGCGCCATCGCGGTGCCGCTGATCATCGGCCAGGCGGCGGGCCTGTCCCGCGAAGAAGTCGCCTTCCTGATCAACGCCGACCTGCTGGTCGCCGGCGTTGCCACCATCATCCAATCCTTCGGTATCGGCCCCGTGGGCATCCGCATGCCCGTCATGATGGGCGCCAGCTTCGCCGCCGTCGGCAGCATGGTGGCCATGGCCGGCATGCCGGGCGTCGGCCTGCAGGGAATCTTCGGCGCGACCATCGCCGCCGGGTTCTTCGGCATGCTGATCGCGCCGTTCATGTCCAAGGTCGTGCGCTTCTTCCCGCCACTGGTGACCGGCACGGTCATCACCTCGATCGGCCTGTCGCTGTTCCCGGTGGCGGTCAACTGGGCCGGCGGCGGCCATGAGGCGCAAGCCTTCGGCGCGCCGATCTACCTGATGGTCGCCGGGCTGGTTCTGGCGGTGATCCTGCTGATCAACCGCTTCATGCGCGGTTTCTGGGTCAATGTGTCGGTACTGGTGGGCATGGGCCTGGGCTATGTGCTCGCCGGCTCCATCGGCATGGTCGACCTGTCGGGCCTGAGCGAGGCACCGTGGCTGCAGGTGGTCACTCCCCTGCACTTCGGCATGCCGACCTTCAGCCTGGCGCCGATCCTGTCGATGTGCCTGGTGGTCGTGATCATCTTCGTCGAGTCCACGGGCATGTTCCTCGCCCTGGGCAAGGTGACCGACCGTGAAGTCACGCCGGGCATGCTGCGACGCGGCCTGCTGTGCGATGCCGGCGCGTCGTTCATCGCCGGCTTCTTCAACACCTTCACCCACTCCTCGTTCGCCCAGAACATCGGCCTGGTGCAGATGACCGGGGTTCGCTGCCGCTACGTCACGGTGATGGCCGGCGCGCTGCTGATCCTGCTCAGCCTGCTGCCCAAGGCGGCCTTCCTGATCGCTTCGATTCCGCCGGCGGTACTGGGCGGCGCGTCCATCGCCATGTTCGGCATGGTCACCGCCACCGGGATCAAGATCCTCCAGGAAGCGGACATCGCCGACCGGCGCAACCAGCTGCTGGTCGCGGTCAGCGTCGGTTTCGGCCTGATCCCGGTGGTGCGGCCGGAGTTCTTCGCACAGATGCCACAGTGGATGGAGCCCATCACCCACAGTGGCATCGCCATGGCCACCCTCAGCGCCCTGGTGCTGAACCTGCTGTTCAACATCCTCGGCGGCGCCGACCGCGCCGCGCACAACGATGCCTGTCACCAGCATTGAGTGACCTGGGGCGGCGCCGTACCGGCCGCCCCGTTCCAACCACGCGGTAACGCTGGACCGTCGGCCCGCCGGAATGGGCCGCCCGGGGCGCTTGCGCGCCGAAAAAGCCCTTACAAAAACAATAAGTCCGGGAATCACAACATGAAGCGCATCACCACGTCCGTCCTGCTGGGCAGCAGCCTGCTGGCCACCCTCCCCGCCCACGCCGGCGAATGGCTGCAATGGCACGGCGAAAGCCTGTCCTACCTGTACGGCAAGGACTTCAAGGTCAACCCCGACATCCAGCAGACCATCACCTTCGAACATGCCAACAAGTGGAAGTACGGCGACACCTTCCTGTTCGTCGACAAGATCTTCTACAACGGCAAGGCCGACCCCGGCAAAGGCGTGACCACCTACTACGGCGAGTTCAGCCCGCGCCTGTCATTCGGCAAGATCTTCGAGCGCAACCTGGCCTTCGGTCCGATCAAGGACGTGCTGCTGGCCATGACCTACGAACGTGGCGAGGGCGACAACGAGGCCTACCTGATCGGCCCCGGCTTCGACCTGAACGTGCCCGGCTTCAACTACTTCACCCTGAACTTCTACCTGCGCAACACCGAAGGCAGCCGCCCCGGCGACAACGTCTGGCAGATCACCCCGGCCTGGTCGTACACCATCCCGGTGGGCAAGTCCGACATCCTGATAGACGGCTACATCGACTGGGTGGTCGACAACGACCAGACCCGTCGCGGCACCTACCACGCCAACCTGCAGTTCAACCCGCAGGTCAAGTACGACCTGGGCAAGGCCCTGAACCTGGGCGCCAAGCAGCTCTACGTCGGCTTCGAATACAGCTATTGGAAGGACAAGTACGGCATCGACAGCCGCGGCAACGTGGACAGCAACCAGAGCGTGGCCAGCGCCCTGGTGAAGGTGCACTTCTGAAAAACTGACCGAACGCCCAAAATTGCACCACCGTGCTCCAGGACGGAGCACTTGAGGCCCGGCGCGCAAGTGAGTAATCTGCGCGCCCCCTCGATCGGGGCGGGAAGGATCCCGCCCGCGTTTGCTGACCGCTCAGTCAATGTTTCCGGGCGGTTGGCCAACGTGTTGCCAGCGTGAAATACCCATTTCATCCGTTCAGAAAGACGTCGAGCAGGATGGTTGTGCCCAACGTGGAAAAGTTGGCGCAGCTCTTGCCAAACAGCTGTGGCCAATTGAAAAAAGCTGACCCAAAAGACAAGAACAGCGCCCGAGCGCTGACAACAGATCCAATCAAGGGAGCGACACTCGCAATGCGTACCGTTAATAGCCTGATCCTCGCCGGTGGCCTGCTGGCCTGCGGCGCGAGCCAAGCCGGCGACCTGCTGCAATGGCAGAACAACAGCCTGACCTACCTGTGGGGCAAGAACTTCAAGGTCAACCCCGAGATCCAGCAGACCGTGACCTTCGAGCACGCCGATGCGTGGAAGTACGGCGACAACTTCTTCTTCTTCGACAAGATCTTCTACCAGGGCAAGAAGGACGCCAGCAACGGCCCCAACACCTACTACGGCGAGTTCAGCCCGCGCCTGTCGTTCGGCAAGATCTTCGACCAGAAGCTCGAGTTCGGCCCGGTGAAGGACGTGCTGCTGGCGATGACCTACGAGTTCGGCGAGGGTGACACCGAGTCCTACCTGATCGGCCCCGGCTTCGACCTGGCCATCCCCGGCTTCGACTACTTCCAGCTGAACTTCTACCAGCGCACCACCGACGGCAGCCGTCCGGGCGACAATGTCTGGCAGATCACCCCGGTCTGGTCCTACACCATCCCCGTGGGCTCGTCCGACATCCTGATCGACGGTTTCATGGACTGGGTGGTGGACAACGACGAGAACCGTCGCGGCACCTACCAGGCCAACCTGCACTTCAACCCGCAGGTCAAGTACGACCTGGGCAAGGCGCTGCACCTGGGCGAGAAGCAGTTGTACGTGGGTATCGAGTACGACTACTGGAAGAACAAGTACGGCATCAAGGACAGCGATGCCTTTACCACCGATCAGAACACCATGAGCTTCCTGGTGAAAGTGCACTTCTGATCCTCAAGGAACCTGCCTGCGGGCAGGCCCTGGTGATCTAACTGGCGTGGGAGCGGGCTTGCCCCGCGATCGCTATCGCGGGGCAAGCCCGCTCCCACGCCCTGCGCTACTCAATGCGCAGGGCGTAGCGCCCGCCACAGCTTGCCGACGACGCTCACCACCGCCAGCACCACAGCCCCCGCAATCACCCCCGCCACACCATTGAGCAGCGCCCCGGTCAACGCCCCGCCCCGTCCTTCGCTGAACGCCTCGATGGCGTGATGCAGCGGCGCGATGCCATGCACCAGAATGCCGCCACCGACCAGGAACATCGCCGCGGTGCCGATCACCGACAGGCTCTTCATCATGTACGGCGCGGCGCGCAGGATGCCGTTGCCCACCGCCTGGCTCAGCGCCGAGGCTTTCTTGGTCATCCACAGCCCCAGGTCATCGAGCTTGACGATGCCGGCCACCAGGCCATACACCCCCAGGGTCATGACGATGGCGATCCCCGACAGCACGATGATCTGCTGGCTCAGCGGTGCGTCGGCCACGGTGCCCAGGGTGATGGCGATGATCTCGGCGGAGAGGATGAAATCGGTGCGCACCGCGCCCTTGATCTTGCTCTTCTCAAAGGCCACCAGGTCGACCTGCTCGTCGGCCACCGCCGCCTTGCGCGCCTCGTGCTGCGCCTCATCCTCGGCCTTGCTGTGCAGGAACTTGTGCGCCAGCTTCTCGAAACCCTCGAAGCACAGGTAGGCGCCGCCGACCATCAGCAACGGAATCACCGCCCAGGGAATGAACGCGCTGATCAACAGCGCCGCCGGCACCAGGATCGCCTTGTTCACCAGCGAGCCCTTGGCCACCGCCCACACCACCGGGATCTCGCGCTCGGCGCGCACGCCGGTGACCTGCTGGGCGTTGAGCGCCAGGTCGTCGCCCAGCACCCCTGCGGTCTTCTTTGCCGCGACCTTGGTCATTAACGAGACATCGTCGAGTACCGTGGCGATGTCGTCGATCAGTACCAGTAGACTGCTTCCTGCCATGTTCGTTATCCAGAGGGGTTCAAAGGCTGCGATTCTAGCCGAAAGCAGCTGCCTTGAGCGCTCATCGGCGCCGGTGCTACCATGCCCGATCCCTCTTTGAGGCGGCCAGACACGAGGAAGCCCCCCGACAATGAGCACCATTCGCGAGCGCAACAAGGAACTGATCCTGCGCGCGGCCAGTGAAGAATTCGCCGACAAGGGCTTCGCCGCCACCAAGACCAGCGACATCGCGGCCAAGGCCGGCCTGCCCAAGCCGAACGTGTACTACTACTTCAAATCGAAGGAAAACCTCTACCGCGAGGTGCTCGAGAGCATCATCGCGCCGATCATGCAGGCCTCGACGCCGTTCAACGCCGACGGTGATCCGAAAGAGGTGCTCAGCGCGTACATCCGCTCGAAGATCCGCATCTCCCGCGACCTGCCCCACGCCTCCAAGGTGTTCGCCAGCGAGATCATGCATGGCGCGCCGCACCTGTCGCCGCGCCAGGTCGAGCAGCTCAACGAGCAGGCCCGACACAACATCGAGTGCATCCAGCGTTGGATCGAGCGCGGCCAGATCGCCCACGTCGATCCGCACCACCTGATGTTCAGCATCTGGGCGGCGACGCAGACCTACGCGGATTTCGACTGGCAGATCGCCGTGGTGACCGGCAAGGCCAAGCTGGCCGACAGCGATTACGACGCGGCGGCGGAAACCATCATCCGCCTGGTGTTGAAGGGCTGCGAGCCCGAGGCGGCCTGAACCAACGCGCTTGCCCCTTCGCGGGTAAACCCGCGAAAGGGCCAGCAGCGTCAATAGAGAATCAGGCAGCCACCCCCGCATCCGCCGTCAGCCCCACCTCTTCGATCGCACTGATCGCGCACTGCTCGTCGATATCCGAGGTATCCCCGCTGATCCCGACTGCCCCCAGCACCTTGCCGTCCCGATCACGAATCAGCACCCCCCCCGGCACCGGCACTACCGGCCGCTCGCCCAGCCCGTTCAACGCGGCATAGAACGCCGGCCGTTGCTGCGAATCCAGCGCCAGCAGGCGCGAGCCCTTGCCCAGGGCCACCGCGCCCCATGCCTTGCCGATGGCCACCTGCGGACGCAGCAGGGTGGCGCCATCCTCGCGCTGCAGCGCCAGCAGGTGCCCGCCGGCATCCAGCACCGCCACGGTCAGCGGCGCGGCGTTGATCTTGCGGCCAGCAGCCAGCGCGGCGTTCACCACGCCGACAGCGTCTTTGAGGGTCAATGCGTTCATGGAAAGGTCCTCTTCTTGTTGTGAGAAGCCCTGAGGGCAGTTGAAAACCAATAGACAGAATAGAACACAACGAAGACACGCTTTGTATACAATTATTTGAATCAATCTCGCCAAGTGCGACGAAATGCCGCCTCATCGCCCAATGACCGCTCAGTCAACGCCGCCGACGAAAATGAATTGACCTTTTGCGCCGAGCATGAATACACTCTGTCGCAACGCAAGTTGTATACAATTACAAAATCGATGAGGCACAAACCATGAGCAAAATGAGAGCAATCGATGCAGCCGTTCTGGTCATGCGCCGTGAAGGTGTAGATACCGCGTTCGGCATTCCGGGGGCTGCCATCAACCCGCTGTACTCGGCCCTGAAGAAAGTCGGTGGCATCGATCACGTCCTCGCTCGCCACGTCGAAGGTGCCTCGCACATGGCCGAGGGCTACACCCGCGCCAACCCGGGCAACATCGGTGTGTGCATCGGCACCTCCGGCCCTGCCGGCACCGACATGGTCACCGGCCTGTACAGCGCCTCGGCCGACTCCATCCCGATCCTCTGCATCACCGGCCAAGCCCCGCGCGCACGCCTGCACAAGGAAGACTTCCAGGCCGTCGACATCACCAGCATCGTCAAGCCGGTGACCAAGTGGGCGACCACCGTCCTGGAACCAGGCCAGGTGCCCTACGCCTTCCAGAAAGCCTTCTATGAAATGCGCACCGGCCGCCCGGGCCCAGTGCTGATCGACCTGCCGTTCGACGTACAGATGGCCGAGATCGAATTCGACATCGACGCCTACGAGCCGCTGCCAGTACACAAGCCACAAGCCAGCCGCGTACAGGCCGAGAAAGCCCTGGCCCTGCTCAATGACGCCGAGCGCCCGCTGCTGGTGGCCGGTGGCGGCATCATCAACGCCGACGCCAGCGACAAGCTGGTCGAGTTCGCCGAACTGACCGGCGTGCCGGTAATCCCGACCCTGATGGGCTGGGGCACCATCCCGGACGATCACGAGTTGATGGTCGGCATGGTCGGCCTGCAGACCTCGCACCGCTACGGCAACGCCACCCTGCTCAAGTCCGACTTGGTGTTCGGTATCGGCAACCGCTGGGCCAACCGCCATACCGGCTCCGTCGACGTCTACACCGAAGGCCGCAAGTTCGTGCACGTGGACATCGAACCGACCCAGATCGGCCGCGTGTTCACCCCGGACCTGGGGATCGTTTCCGACGCCGGCAAGGCGCTGGATGTGTTCCTGGAAGTGGCCCGCGAGTGGAAAGCCGCCGGCAAGCTCAAGTGCCGCAAGGCCTGGCTGGAAGACTGCCAGCAGCGCAAGGCCACCCTGCAGCGCAAGACCCACTTCGACAACGTGCCGGTCAAGCCGCAGCGCGTGTACGAAGAGATGAACCAGGTGTTCGGCAAGGACACCTGCTACGTCAGCACCATTGGTCTCTCGCAGATCGCCGGCGCGCAGTTCCTGCACGTGTACAAGCCACGCCACTGGATCAACTGCGGCCAGGCCGGCCCGTTGGGCTGGACCATCCCGGCCGCCCTCGGTGTGGTCAAGGCCGATCCGAAGCGCAAGGTCGTCGCGCTGTCCGGTGACTACGACTTCCAGTTCATGATCGAAGAACTGGCGGTGGGCGCGCAGTTCAACCTGCCGTACGTCCACGTGCTGGTGAACAATGCCTACCTCGGCCTGATCCGCCAGGCCCAGCGTGGCTTCGACATGGATTACTGTGTACAACTGGCCTTCGAGAACATCAACGCCACCGACGCCGCCACCTACGGTGTCGACCACGTCGCCGTGGTCGAAGGCCTGGGCTGCAAGGCCATCCGCGTGTTCGAACCGGCCGACATCGCCCCTGCCCTGCTCAAGGCGCAGAAGATGGCCGAAGAGTTCCGCGTGCCGGTGGTGGTCGAAGTGATTCTCGAGCGCGTGACCAACATTTCCATGGGCACCGAGATCAACGCGGTCAACGAGTTCGAAGACCTCGCCCTGGTCGGCAACGACGCGCCGACCGCCATCTCGCTGCTGGACTGATCGCCTGACGCCCCCGCGCCTTGCGCGGGGGTCTTCAACGCAAGGAGACGACCTATGCCTCGCTTCGCCGCCAACCTGTCCATGCTGTTCACCGAACAGGACTTCCTGGCCCGCTTCAAGGCCGCCGCCGACGCTGGTTTCAGCGGTGTCGAATACCTCTTCCCGTACGATTTCAGCGCCGCCGAGATCAAGCAGCAGCTCGACGCCCATGGCCTGACCCAGGTGCTGTTCAACCTCCCCGCCGGCGATTGGGCCAAGGGTGAGCGCGGCATCACCTGCCACCCCGACCGCGTCGAGGAGTTCCGCGCCGGCGTCGACAAGGCCATCGAGTACGCCAAGGTACTGGGCAACACCCAGGTCAACGCCCTGGCCGGCATCCGCCCCGAAGGCCTGGACTGCGCCACCGTGCGCAAGACCTTCGTGGAAAACCTGCGCTACGCCGCCGACAAGCTCAAGGCCGCCGGGATCCGCCTGGTCATGGAAATGATCAACACCCGCGACATCCCGGGCTTCTACCTGAACACCACGAAACAGGCCCTGGAAATCCAGGCCGAGGTGGGCAGCGACAACCTGTTCCTGCAGTACGACATCTATCACATGCAGATCATGGAAGGTGACCTGGCGCGCACCCTGGAAACCAACCTGAAGCTGATCAACCACGTGCAGCTGGCCGACAACCCGGGCCGCCACGAGCCGGGCACCGGCGAGATCAACTACCGCTTCCTGTTCGAGCACCTGGACCGCATCGGCTACCAGGGCTGGGTGGGCGCGGAGTACAAGCCCAAGACCACCACTGAAGCCGGTCTGGGCTGGCTGAAGACCCATAACGCAATTTGAGACACACGCCGGATCCTTGTAGGAGCGGCCTTGTGCCGCGAAAGGGCTGCGCAGCAGCCCCGGCAATCTTCCGGCGTGATTGAGATCGTGGGGCCGCTGCGCGCCCCTTTCGCGGCACAAGGCCGCTCCTACAGGGGCCTGGTCGCCTGTTCATACAAATACAAAGAGGCAGAACTCTCATGGCTAAAATCGGTTTCCTCGGCACCGGCATCATGGGCAAGCCCATGGCCCAGAACCTGCAAAAGGCAGGTCACAGCATCTTCGTTTCCACCCACCACGACGCCGCACCGGCCGACCTGATCGCCGCCGGCGCCGTGGCCCTGGCCAACCCGAAGGAAGTGGCCCAGGAAGCCGAGTTCATCATCGTCATGGTCCCGGACACCCCGCAGGTCGAGAGCGTCCTGTTCGGTGAGAACGGCGTCGTCGAAGGCGTCGGCCCGAACAAGGTGGTGATCGACATGAGCTCGATCTCCCCCACCGCCACCAAGGCCTTCGCCGAGAAGATCAAGGCCACCGGCGCCGCCTACCTGGACGCACCGGTGTCCGGCGGCGAAGTCGGCGCCAAGGCCGCGACCCTGAGCATCATGGTCGGCGGCTGCCCGAAAGCCTTCGAGCGCGCCCTGCCGCTGTTCGAAGCCATGGGCAAGAACATCACCCGCGTCGGCGGCAACGGCGACGGCCAGACCGCCAAGGTGGCCAACCAGATCATCGTCGCCCTGAACATCCAGGCCGTCGGCGAAGCGCTGCTGTTCGCCGCCAAGAACGGCGCGGACCCTGCCAAGGTGCGTGAAGCGCTGATGGGCGGCTTCGCCTCGTCGAAGATCCTCGAAGTACACGCCGAGCGCATGATCAAGGGCACCTTCGACCCGGGCTTCCGCATCAACCTGCACCAGAAGGACCTGAACCTGGCCCTGCAAGGCGCCAAGGAACTGGGCATCAACCTGCCCAACACCTCCAACGCCCAGCAAGTGTTCAGCACCTGCGTGGCACTGGGCGGCGGCAACTGGGACCACTCGGCGCTGATCAAGGGCCTGGAGCACATGGCCAACTTCTCGATCCGCGACGACAAGTAAGACCCAATCGCGGGGCCTAACGCTCTGATACGTGGGAGCGGGCTTGCCCCGCGATGAATTTCACACCGCCTGGGTGCCAGGCGGTGACCCCGAGCAACACCCGCCCCTGGTTCGGCCTGCACGGAGGCAGTTCCAGGGGCGTTTTCGATTTTGCAGAACAACAAGAATCTGGGAGCCTGCCATGTCGGTCGATCCACAAAAACTCCTGCGCGAGCTGTTCGACACAGCCATCGCCGCCGCCCACCCCCGCCAGGTCCTCGAACCCCACCTGCCCGCCGACCGTAGCGGCCGGGTCATTGTCATCGGCGCCGGCAAGGCCGCCGCGGCCATGGCCGAAGTGGTCGAGAAGAGCTGGCAGGGCGAAGTCTCCGGCCTGGTCGTCACCCGCTACGGCCATGGCGCCAGCTGCCAGAAGATCGAGGTGGTCGAAGCCGCCCACCCGGTCCCCGATGCCGCCGGCCTGGCCGTGGCCAAACGGGTGCTCGACCTGGTCAGCAACCTGAGCGAAGACGACCGCGTCATCTTCCTGCTCTCCGGCGGCGGCTCGGCCCTGCTGGCCCTGCCCGCCGAGGGCCTGACCCTGGCCGACAAGCAGCAGATCAACAAGGCCCTGCTGAAATCCGGCGCCACCATCGGCGAGATGAACTGCGTGCGCAAGCACCTCTCGGCGATCAAGGGCGGCCGCCTGGCCAAGGCCTGCTGGCCGGCCACCGTCTACACCTACGCGATTTCCGACGTGCCCGGCGACCTCGCCACGGTCATCGCCTCCGGCCCCACCGTGGCCGACCCGAGCACCTCGGCCGACGCCCTGGCGATCATCAAGCGCTACAACATCGACGCGCCCAAGGCCGTCATCGACTGGCTCAACAACCCGGCCTCCGAGACCGTCAAGGCCGATGACCCGGCCCTGGCCCGCAGCCACTTCCAGCTGATCGCCAGGCCCCAGCAGTCGCTGGAGGCCGCCGCGGTGAAAGCCCGCCAGGCCGGCTTCAGCCCGTTGATCCTCGGCGACCTTGAGGGCGAGTCGCGCGAGGTGGCCAAGGTGCATGCCGGCATCGCCCGGCAGATCGTCCTGCACGGCCAACCGCTCAAGGCCCCCTGCGTGATCCTCTCCGGCGGCGAGACCACCGTCACCGTGCGCGGCAACGGCCGTGGCGGGCGCAACGCCGAGTTCCTGCTCAGCCTCACCGAAAGCCTCAAGGGCCTGCCGGGCGTGCATGCCCTGGCCGGCGACACCGACGGCATCGACGGCTCGGAGGACAACGCCGGCGCCTTCATGACCCCGGACAGCTACGCCCGCGCCGAGGCCCTTGGCCTGTCGGCCAGCGATGAGCTGGACAACAACAACGGCTATGGCTACTTCGCCGCCCTCGACGCGCTGATCGTCACCGAGCCGACCCGCACCAACGTCAACGACTTCCGTGCCATCCTGATCCTCGAGACTCCGCAATCATGACGCCTGATAAAAAAGTCAAAATCCTCGCCACCCTAGGGCCTGCGATCAAAGGCATCGATGACATCCGCCAACTGGTCGAGGCCGGGGTGAACATCTTCCGCCTCAACTTCAGCCACGGCGAACACGCCGACCACGCCCTGCGCTACCAGTGGATCCGCGAAGTCGAGCAGCAGCTCAACTACCCGCTGGGCATCCTCATGGACCTGCAGGGGCCGAAGCTGCGGGTCGGCCGCTTCGCCGACGGCAAGGTCCAGCTGCAACGCGGCCAGGCCCTGCGCCTGGACCTGGACAAGACCCCGGGCGACAGCCGCCGCGTGAACCTCCCGCACCCGGAGATCATCGCCGCGCTGGAGCCGGGCATGGACCTGCTGCTGGACGACGGCAAGCTGCGCCTGCGCGTCACCGCCAAGCACGGCCACGCCATCGACACCGAAGTGCTGGCCGGCGGCGAGCTGTCCGACCGCAAGGGCGTCAATGTGCCCCAGGCGGTGCTGGACCTCTCCCCGCTGACCGAGAAGGATCGCCGCGACCTGGCCTTCGGCCTGGAGCTTGGCGTGGACTGGGTGGCGCTGTCGTTCGTCCAGCGTCCTGAAGACATCGTCGAGGCGCGCCAACTGATCGGTGACCGCGCCTACCTGATGGCCAAGATCGAGAAGCCCTCGGCGGTCGAGCAGTTGCAGGCCATCGCCGAGCTGTCCGACGCGATCATGGTCGCCCGTGGCGACCTGGGCGTGGAAGTCCCTGCCGAGAGCGTGCCGCAGATCCAGAAAGGCATCATCAATACCTGCCGTCAGCTGGGCAAGCCGGTGGTGGTGGCCACGCAGATGCTCGAGTCGATGCGTTTCTCGCCGGCACCGACCCGCGCCGAAGTCACCGATGTGGCCAACGCCGTGGCCGAAGGCGCGGATGCGGTGATGCTGTCCGCCGAGACCGCCTCGGGCGACTACCCGCTGGAAGCGGTGCAGATGATGAGCAAGATCATCCGCCAAGTGGAAAACGGCCCGGACTACCAGGCACAGCTCGACGTCGGCCGGCCCAAGGCCGAAGCCACGGTGTCGGACGCCATCAGCTGCGCGATCCGTCGCATCAGCGGCATCCTGCCGGTGGCGGTGCTGGTCAACTACAGCGAGTCGGGGGCCTCGACCCTGCGCGCCGCCCGCGAGCGGCCACGGGCGCCGATCCTCAACCTGACACCGAACCTCAACACCGCGCGCCGCCTGAGCGTGACCTGGGGCGTGCATTCGGTGGTCAACGACCGCCTGCGCCAGGTCGACGAAGTGGTCTCCACGGCGCTGGAGATTGCCCAGGCTCAGGGCATGGCCAGCCGTGGCGACACGCTGCTGATCACCGCCGGTGTGCCTTTCGGCAAGCCGGGTTCGACTAATACGCTGCGGATCGAGACCTTGGTCTGAGATCGCCGGGGGCGCTGTGCGCCCCTTTCGCCGGCAAGCCGGCTCCCACAGGAATCATGCATGCCTATGTGGGAGCCGGCTTGCCGGCGAAAGGAGGGCAAAGCCCTCCCGATGCACCGAACCTGCGGAAAACCCGAGGCCCAAAGAGGCCCACCGCTCCCCCACTCACCTTACCGACTGCCCATGTACACCAAGAATTTCGTCAACCCGTGCCCCGACTGGGCCACGGCCTTGCTCAACGGCTTCAGCCAGGTGCTGCTGCTGCGCAATCCCCTGTGCGGCCTGTGCTGCCTGCTGGCCATCCTGCTGACCGCGCCGAACCTGGTCGGCGGTGCCCTGCTCGGCGCCCTCGCCGGCCTGCTCACCGCCCAGCGCCGCGGTTATGAGCGCGCCGATCGCCAGGCCGGACTGTATTGCTACAACGGCGTGCTGATCGGCATCCTGATCAGCGCCGTGCTGCCCTGGTCGGCCATCCTGCCGCCGCTGATCATCGCCGCCGGCGGCCTGTCGAGCATGCTCACCCACCAGTGGCGCAAGCGTGGCGGCAAGCTGCTGATCGCCTACACCGCGCCCTTCGTGCTGCTGGGCTGGGCCACCCTGCTGCTGGCCGAGCCCTCGATCAGCAGCTTCGTCGAGGCGGATCCGGTATATGCCCTGCTGCGCGGCGTGGGACAGATCTTCCTGCTCGACAAGCCCATGGCCGGCCTGCTGATCGTCATCGGCATGTACTTCGCCAACCCTTATGCCGCCACTTGGGCGCTGATCGGCTCGGCCATCGGCGGCGGTGTCGCGTTGCTGGCGGGCGAAGCGCAAGGGGCCTGGCTGGGGCTGTACGGCTTCAATGCGGCGCTGGCCGCACTGGCCTTCAGCCGCCAGGACGAGAAACCCTGGGTGACCTTGCTCGCCATTGCCTGTGCCGTGCTGCTGCAGCCACTGTTCAACCTGCTACCGATCGCCGGGCTGACCGCGCCGTTCGTCACCGCCTGCTGGCTGATGCACCTGGGCAACCACCTGGCCCAGCTCAACCAGCGTCGTAACGCGCCTCGCTTGCACAGCTGAAACACAGCCCCTAGGCTCTGCCCATTCGCACAATGGAACGCGCCCATGGACAACCCTTCGAGCCTGCGCGAGCGGCTCTACGTCATCGTCTTCCAGACCGACACGGTCGCCGGAAGACGCTTCGACAAGATCCTCCTGCTGATCATCCTCGCCAGCCTGGTCACGGTGATCCTCGACAGCATCGACGATGTTCACCAGAACTACGCCGGGCTGCTGGCCGGCATCGAGTGGGGTTTCACGGCGATCTTCCTCGCCGAGTACATCACCCGCCTGTACTGCTCGCCCAAGCCGCTGCGCTATGCCTTCAGTTTCTACGGGCTGGTCGACCTGCTGGCGATCGTGCCGGGGATCATCGCCCTGTACTACAGCGACGCCCAGTACCTGCTGATCATCCGGGTGATCCGCATGCTGCGGATCTTCCGCGTGCTCAAGCTCAGCCCCTACCTCAAGCAAGCCCACTACCTGCTGGCGGCGCTGCAGGGCAGCAAGCAGAAGATCATCGTGTTCCTGGTCAGCGTCTCGACCCTGGTCACGGTGTTCGGCACGCTGATGTATGTGATCGAAGGGCCGGAGCACGGCTTTACCAGCATTCCCAAGGGCATCTACTGGGCCATCGTCACCCTGACCACGGTAGGCTTCGGCGATATCGTGCCGAAGACACCGCTGGGGCAGGTGCTGTCGTCGCTGGTGATGATCACCGGTTACTCGATCATTGCCGTGCCCACCGGCATCTTCACCGCCGAACTGGCCAATGCCCTGCGCGGCGAGCAGTTGCAGCATGACTGCCCGACCTGCGCCAAGCATCACCACGAGCATGGCGCGGCGTTCTGTTCGCGGTGTGGCAATGCGTTGTTTCCCAAGCGGTGAGGCTGCCTGTGCTGGCCCTTTCGCGGGTAAACCCGCTCCCACAGGGATATCGCAGTATTCAAGAGCTGCTCTGTACCTGTGGGAGCGGGTTTACCCGCGAAGAGGCCGGCACTGACAACGACATAACCAAAGACCGTTTTGTTCTTTAACCCACGCAAAGCCACCCGCTATAGTCGCTGGCAAAGCGCCAACCCTTTGAACCAGAACAAGGAATGCCCCCAGTGAAAAAACTCTTCAGTGCCTCGCTGCTCGCCGCGGGCCTGGCCCTGGGCAACCTCGCCCAGGCCGCGCCGACCCTGCTCAACGTCTCCTACGACGTGATGCGTACCTCTACAAGGACTACAACCCGGCGTTCCAGAAGCACTGGGAGAAAGAGCACAACGAGAAGGTCAACCTGCAGATGTCCTTCGGCGGCTCGAGCAAGCAGGCGCGCGCGGTGATCGATGGCCTGCCGGCCGACGTGATCACCATGAACATGGCCACCGACATCAACGCCCTGGCCGACAACGGCAAGCTGGTGCCGGACAACTGGGTGAGCCGCCTGCCGAACAACAGCGCGCCGTTCACCTCGGCCACCGTGTTCATCGTGCGCAAGGGCAACCCCAAGGCGCTGAAGGACTGGCCGGACCTGCTCAAGGACGGCGTGCAGGTGATCGTGCCCAACCCCAAGACCTCGGGTAACGGCCGCTACACCTACCTCTCGGCCTGGGGCTACGTGCTCAAGCAGGGCGGTGACGAAACCAAGGCCCGCGACTTCGTCGGCAAGCTGTTCAAGCAGGCGCCGGTGCTGGACACCGGTGGCCGCGCCGCCACTACCACCTTCATGACCAACCAGATCGGCGACGTGCTGGTGACCTTCGAGAACGAGGCCGAGATGATCGCCCGCGAGTTCGGTCGCGACCAGTTCGAGGTGATCTACCCGAGCGTGTCGGCCGAGGCCGAACCGCCGGTGAGCGTGGTGGACAAGGTGGTGGCCAAGAAAGGCACCCAGGCCGTGGCCGAGGAGTACCTGAAGTACCTGTGGTCGCCCGAGGCCCAGGAGATCGCCGCGAACAACTACCTGCGCCCGCGTGACGCCACCGTACTGGCCAAGTACACCGACCGCTTCCCGAAAGTCGACTTCCTGTCGGTGGAGAAGACCTTCGGCGACTGGCGCACCGTGCAGAAGACCCACTTCAATGACGGTGGCGTGTTCGACCAGATCTATACCAACAAATAACCAACGTCCCCTGTAGGAGCGGGCTTGTCCCGCGATGGCGTCAGACCAAGCAATGATGTTGCCTGTTCTGACGCCATCGCGGGACAAGCCCGCTCCTACAAGAGTCCTGTCTCAGGCCTGCTGGCGAAACACCAGCGCCTTCAGGCCACCCTCCGGATCCGCATCCGGAAACTCCGGCGGATTCTCCAGCCGCTCGACGAACGCCAGCCCCGGCGCCTGCTCGGCCATCCCCTCGATGAGGAACTGCGGTCCGATCCCCGGATCGTTGACGCAGGCCAGCACCGTGCCGCCTTCGTTCAACAACTCCGGCAAACGCCGGAGGATCTTGGCGTAGTCCTGGGTCAGCACGAAGCTGCCGCGCTGGAAGGTCGGCGGGTCGATGATGATCAGGTCGTACGGCCCGTACTTGCGCACCTTGCCCCACGATTTGAACAGCTCATGCCCCAGGTACGCCACCCGCGAGGCGTCATGGCCGTTGAGCCGGTGGTTGTCGCGGCCCCGGGACAGCGCCGACTTGGCCATGTCCAGGTTGACCACCTGCTCGGCGCCGCCGGCGATGGCCGCCACCGAAAAGCTGCAGGTGTAGGCGAACAGGTTGAGCACGCGCTTGCCGGCCGCCTGCTCGCGTACCCAGCGTCGGCCGTAGCGCATGTCGAGGAACAGGCCGTTGTTCTGGCGCACGCCCAGGTCGAGCAGGTACTTCAGGCCATCCTCGACCACCTCGCGCTGCTGGCACGGCGCGCCCCACAGCCACTGGCCGGGGCTGTCCGGCAGGTAGCGGTGCTGCAGCAGGATGGCCTGGCCGGTCCACTGCGGGCGTTCGGCCAGCGCCATCAGCATCGCTTCCAACTCCGCCAGCTGGCCCTCGGGCGGCTCGCGGAACAGCGCCACCAGCAGCACGCCATCGAGCCAGTCGACGGTGATCTGCTCAAGGCCCGGCCAGCAACGGCCACGGCCATGGAACAGGCGGCGGGTCTCCCGGGGGGCGGGATCGAGGGCGGCGAGCAGGTGCTGCTCGAGGGTGGCGATGGCTGGGCTCATGTCGGCTACGGTCAGGCAAAAGCGCCATTCTACCCGCTCGCGGCCGGGCCGGGCGGCCATCGATGAAGGGGATGAGAGGGTTTGCGGCACTTTTGTCGCTTTTTTCTTGCCGGGGCGCTGTGGATAGTGCGGCCATCCCTCCCTGAAACCGGATCACTGCCATGTCACCCCTGAAAGTCGAATTCTTCCACGACGTCGTCTGCGGCTGGTGCTTCGTCCTCGCCCCGCGCCTCAAGCAGCTGCAGGACGAACTCAACCTGGACATCCAGCACCGCAGCTTCATCCTGCAGACCAGCCGCGAGGCGATGGTCGAGCGCTTTGGCTCGATGCCCAAGGCCAAGGAAACCATCCTCAGCCACTGGCTGTCGTGCTCGCGCGCCGAGGACGTCAAGCGCATCGACATCGAAGCCATGCGCCAGCAGGACTTCGAATACCCCACCGGCCTGCTCGCAGGCCTGGCCTGCCAGACCGCCAAGGCGCTGGGCGGCAACGAAGGCCACGAGCGCCTGTTCGACCGCCTGCAGGAAGCCCACCTGGTGCAGGCCCGCAACATCGGCGACCGCGCCACCGTGCTGGCGGTCGCCACCGAGGCCGGCTTCGACCCGCAGGCCTTCGCCACGGCATTCGACCAGCAGGCGCCGCAGATGCTCGACGAAGAACTGGCCCTGGGCCGGCGCCTGGGCATCAGCTCGGTGCCCAGCCTGGTGATCGATGGCCGCTACCTGGTCCCCGGCGCCCTGAGCCTCGAGCAACTGCGCCAGACCTTCATCCAGGTCCGTGCCAACCAGAACCAGGCACAAGGAGCCGCACAATGAACAATCGCTACTGGATCGCCGCCGGCGCCTCGCTGTCGCTGCTGGCCATGGCCCTGCTGCCCGCCCCGGCGGTGATGGCCAACGACGCCCCCGCCGCCCAGGCCAACGCCACCCCGGTAGCGGTCGCCCGGGTGCAGTCCGGCCCGATGCCGCAGGTGCTCAGCGCCGTCGGCACCCTGGAGGCGGTGCACCAGGTCAATGTCTCGCCGGAAGTCGGCGGGCGCATCACCGCGCTGGAGTTCACCGCCGGCAAGGCCGTGGCCGCCGGCCAAGTGCTGGTCAAGCTCAACGACGCGCCCGAGCGTGGCGAGCTGGCCAAGCTGCAGGCCCAGGCCAAGAACGCCAAGCTGGCCCTGGAGCGCACGCGCAAGGTGCTGCCGCTGGCCTCCACCCAGGCCCAGCTGGACCAGGCCCAGGCCAACTACGACCAGTTGCTCGGCGAGATCGCCCAGGTGCAGGCGCAGATCGCGCAGAAGACCATCCGCGCCCCGTTCGCCGGCGTGCTGGGCATCCGCAAGGTCAACCTCGGCCAGTACGTCAGCCCCGGCGACAGCCTAGTGACCCTCACCGAGCTGTCGCGCCTGCACGTCAACTTCCCGCTGCCCGAGCAGTCCGCCGCCGCCCTGCAGGCGGGCCAGGCCATCACCCTCAAGGTCGACGCCTGGCCGCAGCAGCGCTTTGTCGCCGCGGTGACCACCCTGGAGCCGCAGATCGACCCGGGCGCCCGCTCCATGCAGGTGCAGGCGACCCTCGACAACCCCGGCCAGCAACTCAAGCCGGGCATGTTCGCCAACGTCAGCATCGAGCTGCCGAGCCACGCCGACGTGCTCAGCGTGCCGGAGACGGCGATCAGCTACAGCGCCTACGGCAACTCGCTGTACGTGCTGCGCGAGAAGGACGGCGCGCTGCGCGTGGAGCAGGTGTTCGTCAAGCTCGGCGCGCGCCGCGACGACCGCGTGGTGGTGCTCGATGCGCTGACGCCGGGCGACCGCGTGGTGGTGTCCGGGCAGATCCGCCTGAGCAATGGCATGCCGGTGCGGGTCACCGACGACACCCTGGCCGCCAGCACCACGCGCAAGCCGGACCTGGCCCAGCAGTAATGGGTTTGCGTGCCACTGAAAAGGACCTGTAGCACCATGAAATTCACCGACCTGTTCATCCGCCGCCCGGTACTGACCCTGGTGGTCTGCGCGATGATCGTCATGCTTGGCCTGCTGGCGCTGCTGAACCTGCCGATCCGCCAGTACCCGCAGCTGGAAAGCGCGACCATCACCATCACCACCGAATACCCCGGCGCCCGCTCGCAGCTGATGCAGGGCTTCGTCACCCAGCCCATCTCGCAGGCCGTGGCCTCGGTCGACGGCGTCGACTACCTGAGCTCGACCTCGACCCAGGGCAAGAGCGTGATCAGCGTGCGCCTGAAGCTCAACGCCGACTCCAACAAGGCCCTCACCGAGATCATGGCCGCCGTCAACCAGGTCAAGTACCGCCTGCCCGAAGGCGCCTACGACTCGGTGGTGGCCAAGTCCTCCGGTGAAGGCACGGCGGTGATCTACATCGGCTTCTCGAGCAAGGACATCGGCCTGCCGGCGATCACCGACTACATCTCGCGGGTGGTTCAGCCACGCGTGGCGGCCATCGACGGCGTGGCCGAGGCGCAGATCCTCGGCGGCCAGAAACTGGCCATGCGCCTGTGGCTGGACCCGGCGCGCATGGCCGCGCGCAACCTGTCGGCCAGCGACGTGGCCGAGGCCATCCGCCAGAACAACTTCCAGGCCGCCCCCGGGCAGACCAAGGGCCAGTACGTCTCGGCCAACATCAACATCAACACCGACCTGACCAGCGTCGACCAGTTCCGCCAGATGGTGGTGCGCCGCGACGGCGACACGCTGATCCGCCTGAGCGACATCGGCACCGCCGAGCTCGGCGCCACCTCCTATGACACCAGCGGCATCATGGACGGCGAGCCGGCGGTGTTCATCGGCCTGCACGCCACCCCCGCCGGCAACCCGCTGACCATCGTCGGCGCGGTGCAGGAGATGATGCCGCAGATCCGCGAGACCATGCCGCCGGGCATGACCGCCAACATCGTGTTCGAGGTGGCGCGCTTCATCCAGGCGTCCATCGACGAGGTGGTCAAGACCCTGATCGAGGCCGTGGTGATCGTCGCCGTGGTGATCTTCCTGTTCCTCGGCTCGCTGCGCAGCGTGCTGATCCCGCTGGTAACCATCCCGCTGTCGCTGATCGGCGCGGCGGCGATCATGAGCCTGTTCGGTTTCAGCATCAACCTGCTGACCCTGCTGTCGATGGTCCTGGCCATCGGCCTGGTGGTGGACGACGCCATCGTCGTGGTGGAGAACGTCCACCGCCATATCGAGGAAGGCAAGTCGCCCTTGCAGGCAGCGCTGGTCGGTGCCCGCGAGATCGCCGGCCCCGTGATCGCCATGACCCTGACCCTCGCCGCGGTGTACGCCCCGATCGGCCTGATGGGCGGGCTCACCGGCGCGCTGTTCAAGGAGTTCGCCTTCACCCTCGCCGGCGCCGTGGTGGTGTCCGGCGTGGTGGCGCTGACCCTGTCGCCGGTGATGAGCGCCTTCCTGCTCAACCGCCAGGCCAGCGAAGGGCCGATGGCCCGTGGCGCCGAGCGCTTCTTCCAGTGGCTGGGCAAGGGCTACGGGCGCGTGCTGGACGTGTCCCTGCACCACCGCTGGCTGACCCTGGCAATTGCCGCGGCGGTATTCGTCAGCCTGCCGATCCTCTACCTCGGCGCCCAGCGCGAACTGGCGCCGGTCGAGGACCAGGCCCAGGTGCTGGCGGTGGCCAAGGCCCCGCAGTACGCCAACATCGACTACACCGAGATGTACGCGCACCGCATGGACCGTCTGTTCGCCACCTTCCCGGAAACCGACATCACCTGGGTGGTCAACGGCAACGACGGCCCGCGCACCGCGTTCGGCGGCGCCAACCTGAGCACCTGGGAAAAACGCCAGCGCAGCGCCGACCAGTTGCAGGCCGAGATCCAGAAAGCCGTCGGCGAGATCGAGGGCGTGGCCATCTTCGCCTTCCAGCTGCCGCCGCTGCCCGGCTCCACCGGCGGCCTGCCGGTGCAGATGGTGATCCAGAGTTCCCAGGACCACCGCGTGGTGTTCGACGCCATGGACAAGATCAAGCAGGCGGCCATGGCCAGCGGCCTGTTCGCCGTGGTCGACAGCGACCTGGACTTCAACAGCCCGCTGGTCAACATCAACATCGACCGCAGCAAGGCCAACGACCTGGGCATCAGCATGCAGGCCATCGGCGACGCCCTGGCGGTGCTGGTGGGCGAGAACTACGTCAACCGCTTCGCCCTCGACGGCCGTTCCTACGACGTGATCCCGCAGGTGGCGCGGGCCCAGCGCCTGTCGGCGGAGATGCTGGTCGGCCAGTACGTCAAGGCCGCCAACGGCGCCCAGGTGCCGCTGTCGACCCTGGTCAGCTTCGACATGTCGATCGAGCCGAACAAGCTGACCCAGTTCAACCAGCTCAACTCGGCCACCCTGCAGGCGGTGCCGGCGCCGGGCGTGAGCATCGGCGACGCGGTGCAGTTCCTCGCCGCCCAGGCCAATGCCCTGCCCACCGGCTTCAGCCATGACTGGCTGTCCGATGCCCGCCAGTTCGTCCAGGAAGGCAGCGCCCTGGTGGTGACGTTCATCTTCGCCATCCTGGTCATCTACCTGGTGCTGGCGGCGCAGTTCGAAAGCCTGCGCGACCCGCTGGTGATCCTGGTCAGCGTGCCGATGTCGGTGTGCGGCGCGCTGATCCCGCTGTACCTGGGCTACGCCACGGTGAACATCTACACGCAGATCGGCCTGGTGACCCTGGTCGGCCTGATCAGCAAGCACGGCATCCTCATGGTCGAGTTCGCCAACGAGCTGCAGCAGGCCGACCAGCTCGACCGCCGCACGGCCATCGAGCGCGCCGCGCAGATCCGCCTGCGGCCGATCCTGATGACCACCGCGGCCATGGTGGTGGGCCTGGTCCCACTGCTGCTGGCCAGCGGCGCCGGTGCCCACAGCCGCTTCAGCCTGGGCCTGGTGATCGTCATCGGCATGCTGGTCGGCACGCTGTTCACCCTGTTCATCCTGCCCACCGTGTACTCGCTGCTGGCCAAGGACCACCGCGCCAGCGAAGACCCACGCCTGCAGGAACTGGCCGCCTACACCCAGCCGGCCTGACCCTTTAGCCCGCCCTCCCCTGTGGCAGCCGTGACCGGCTGCCCCTGGGAGCGGTCGGCCCGAACAAAGAGAAACGACATGCTACGTAAGACCCTTCTGCCCCTGCTGCTCCTGGCGCCCCTGGCCCAGGCCGTTGCCGCCGAGCGCGCGACACTGATGTCGGTGTACGCCCAGGTGGTCGAGCACAACAGCGACATGGCCGCCGCCCGCGAGAACTACCTGGCCCGCCGCGAGGCCGTGCCCCTGGCCCGCGCCCGCCTGCTGCCGCAGGTGGCCCTGGATGCCGAGGCTGGCGACGTGCGCAGCGACCGCCGCCAGGTCGAACAGCGCAGCGGCAGCCTGTATCGCCTGAGCCTCGACCAGCCGTTGTTCGACCTCAGCCGCTGGTTCGACTTCAAGGCCGCGCAGTCCGAGAACGAACAGGCCGAACTGGACTTCTCGGCGTTCCAGCAGCAGCTGATCCTCGACACCGCCAGCCGCTACTTCGACACCCTGCTGGCCGAGGACAACCTGGCCACCGCCAAGGCCGAGCTGCGCGCCTTCGACCGTCAGTTGCAACAGACCCGGCTGAGCTACGACGCCGGCCTGTCCGACCAGAACGACATGCTCTCGGCCCAGGCCAGCTTCGACCGCGCCAGCGCCAACCTGATCGACAGCCAGCGCCGCAGCGAGGACGCCTACCAGGCGCTGATGCGCCTGACCGGCCAGGCGCAACCGGCATTGGCCGGGATCCGTCACAGCCTGCCGGTGCAAGCGCCGGTGCCCGCGCGTGCCGAGGCCTGGGTCGAACAGGCCATGGCACAGAACCTGCGCCTGCGCGCCAGCCAAGCCGCCGTCAACCAGGCTGGCCAGACCCTGCGCAGCAGCAAGGCCGATCACCTGCCGACCTTCAACCTGGCCATGGGTTACGCCGAGGGCGACAGCGACCTGATGGACTCCAGCGCGCACTTCGGCCAGCGCTCCGGCAACCAGCGCGACAGCTCGGTGATGGTGCAGATGAAGCTGCCGCTGTTCAGCGGCGGCGGCACCAGCGCACGGGTGCGCCAGGCCACCCATGAGCTGGCACGCACCGAGTACGGCCGCACCAGCCTCGAACGCGAGGTGCTGGAAGGGTCGCGCAACGCCTTCCGCGCGGTGGTCAGCGATGTCGAGCAGGTACGGGCGCGACGCCAGAGCATTGTCTCCAGCCAGGGCTCGTTGCGGGCGACCGAGGCCGGGTATGAGGTGGGCAGCCGCAACATCGTCGATATCCTCGATGCGCAGCGCGACCTGTACAACGCGGTGCGCGACTACAACGTCTCGCGCTATGCGTACATCGTCGACAGCCTGCGGCTCAAGCAACAGGCTGGCAGCTTGAGCCCGGATGACCTGCGCGAGCTGGCGGGGTATCTGAAGTTGGATTACGAGCCGGAGCGGGACTTCCTGCCGAGTGATCTGCGCGGGTAAGGTATTGGCAATCGCGGGGGCCGCGCCCACGACAGGGTGTTTAGCGTCAGGCCTTTCAAGGTGTTGAGAACTGGCATCCGGCTTGGGCCTGCCGGGGCTGCTTTGCAGCCCTTTCGCGGCACAAGGCCGCTCCTACAGGGGCGCGCGGTCACCTGTAGGAGCGGCCTTGTGCCGCGAAAGAGCCATCGGATCAACCGCAGCGGTTCAACCCCAGCTCCATGTCATCGATCAACGCCTTGGCCATGGCGCTCAACATGCGCGCTGCGCTGCCTGCCATCAGGTCGCCCTCCATCTCGGCCTCGCAGGTGAGGTGGCGAATGCAGCCAAGCAGCACCGACAACTCGCTGAAGGCATCCGCGAAGGGAATGCCCGGCTCGACCTTGAACAGGTCCATGCAACGGGTCCGGCCTGCGGTACGTGCGTTGGTCATGGCTGTACCCCTGGCTTGTGTTCGAGCAAGGCACAGGCCAGCTGGCCGAGGTAGTCGCTGGCGGTGAACAGGCGGTCCTGGGCTTCGCCGGGGTCGGTCTTGAAGTAGATATCGAGGACATCGGAAATGGCGGTGGCCACTTCGACGGCGGCGGTCATGGCTTCTTCGCGGGTGAGGGTCGGGCGGATAGCGATGAAGGGGGCTAGACGGGGTGGGTCTGGGACGATCTTTTTCATGATGAAACTCCAGTGCGGGACAGGAGCGGCCATCTCGATCTTTCTCACGGACAAAGGTGGCAGCCGTACGCGGGGTGAGAAACCGGTGCACTGAAGCCGGCCAGACCGAAGTCTGCCCGCGCATGGCTGCCATGAAGCAATAGCCTTGGCAGTGCAGGTCGGGTTCTCACACCCGGTCACCTGATGTGGCGACCCAGTGAAGTTATCCGTGGGGTATTTCCCCGACAACGCGGCGGCTTCCGGCAAGCGCGTAGGATAGTTCCCAAGCTTTGCTGGCTGAAGCATTTGGTTTCAGGTTCGGAAAGATCTGACAGTCTTCGAAATAGCTGGGGCCGCTGCGCGGCCCTTTCGCGGCACAAGGCCGCTCCTACAGGGAATGGCAAAACTGGCGCATATCCTGTAGGAGCGGCCTTGTGCCGCGAAAGGGCTGCACAGCAGCCCCAGCTACCGCCCCAACAATCACCCCGGCCGATACTCCCGACACCGCTCCCGCAGTATCTGCGCCAGCAACCGCACCTCGGGACTGTGCCGGTACTCCTCGGGATACCCCATGTACATCGGCACCTCCCGCTCCCGCTGATGCTGCAGGTTGACCCGCACCAACCGCCCTTGCGCCAGCCCCTGCTGCACCCGATGCTCCGGCAGCCAGGCAAAGCCCATCCCCCGCTCGACGAAGCTCTCGGCCGCCGCCAGGCTGCTCACCGTCCAGCGCTGCGAGGTCCCCAGCCAGCCACTGTTCTGCGAATTGCGCGTGCCGGAATCGCGGATCACCACCTGCCGGTGGTTCTTCATGTCGTCCAGGCTCAACTCCCCCTGCGCCGCGCTCAGCGGGTGGCTGGCCCCCACCACGCAGACCAGCGAGACATTGAGCAGGAACTCCTGCAGGTAACCGGAAGGCAAGCTGCTGGCGATGCCCAGTTCGACCTTGCCGTCTTCGAGCAACTCGCGGGCCCCGGACAACGCCGTCTCGTACAGGCGGATACGGTGATCCTTGTACTCCAGGGCAAACTCCTGCAATGCCTGCTGCAGCAACTCGATGGGGAACAGCACATCCACCGCCAGCGCCTGCTCGGTAAACAGCCCCGGCTGGTACTGGTTGGCCAGGTGCTCGAGCTTCTGCGCCGCCCCCAGCAGGTGCTTGGCCTGGGGCAGCAGGGCCTTGCCCAGGGAGGTGAGCACGGCCTTGCGGCCTTCGATGATGAACAGCTCCTGGCCCAGGAGCATTTCCATGCGGTTGACCGAGTGGCTGATGGCCGACTGCGACTTGTACATGTGCTCGCCGGCCTGCTGGAAACCGCCGCACTCGACCGTGCAGACGAACGCGCGCCACTGATCGAGACTGATCTTGGAAAACACCACTACCTCCTTGTGTACCCGAAAGCCGGGCGACGAATCCTGTGTCCTGCGGCGTTGTACCACAGCTGCGCACGACACATGAAGACCATGCCGCGATGCGCGCACTTTTTGTCACTATTCGCCCGGCGCGGTTCATGCGACAACAACCTCCCTCACGGTGCCCGGCACTAATGGATGAATAATGGACAAGGAAGTCCCGACCATGCAGATATGCACAAGCGATACGGCATAAATATATAGCCAGAACAACAGGTCAATCAGGCGATACCACCGCCATAAAATTTTCATATTAAAACAATTGAAAATTTTTATTGCCCAATTGTTGGACAATCCGCTCATCACCCCTTTGCACAAGCCTCGTGGAATCACGGGGCATGCGCCTGCGCGCGATAAATAAACCTTTAACTTTCCTGCCTGAAAAAACCATGAACAGGCGTCATCAATCCCATCGGAATTATTCGCTTTTTTTGGCAAAAGCTTCAGCCGCAATAATTAAATGGCCAGCGGGGTCTGGCACCGGAACAACAAGACCGGTTGTGTATTTTGGGATTTTTTCAACAGTGAAAAATAATTGGGCATACACATGAAAATCGGCATTGATGATATTGGGCTGTCTGTACCGCAACACTTTTTCGCACTGGAAGAACTTGCCGAACGGCATGGTATCGATCCGCAGAAATACCTGGTCGGCATCGGCCAGGAGTTCATGGCCGTGCCGGCCCCGGACGAAGACATCGTGACCCTGGCGGCCAACGCCGCCCTGCCACTGCTCGATGACGCCACCCGCGCCTCGATCGCCACGGTGATCCTCGCCACCGAGAGCGGCATCGACCAGTCCAAGGCCGCCGGCCTGTTCGTCCACAGCCTGCTCGGCCTGCGCGCCGACTGCCGCGTGGTGGAGTTCAAGCAGGCCTGCTACGGCGCCACCGCCGGCTTGCAGATGGCCCGTGCGCTGGTCGCCCAGCGTCCTCACGAAAAGGTACTGGTGATCGCCACCGACATCGCCCGCTACGAGCAGAACTCCGAGGGCGAATGCACCCAGGGCGCCGGCGCCGTGGCCATGATCGTGGCCGAGAACCCGCGCCTGCTGGAGCTGCACCCGCACCAGGGCCGCTACAGCCTGGACGTCTCGGACTTCTGGCGGCCGAACCTGCGCAGCACTGCGCTGGTCGACGGCAAGCTGTCGATCGAGGTCTACCTGGAGTCGCTGCGCAACGCCTGGCAGAGCTACCGCGCCGACGGCGGCCTGGGCCTGGAAGACATGAGCTTCCTGTGCTTCCACCAGCCGTTCACCAAGATGGCGAAGAAAGCCTTCTCGGTGTTCGAGGCGATCGAGCCTGAAGCAGCCAAGGCCCTGGGCGAGAAGGCCTACTCCACCAGCCAGCTGTACGGCAAGGCCATCGGCAACTGCTACACCGCCTCGCTGTACATCGCCCTGCTGTCGCTGCTGGACAACAGCGACGAGGACCTGACCGGGCGCAACATCGGCCTGTTCAGCTACGGTTCGGGCAGCGTCGGCGAGTTCTTCAGCGCCACCGTGGTGCCGGGCTACCAGGCCCATTCGCGGCGCAAGGCGCATGCGCGCATGCTGGCCAGCCGCACGCGCCTGGGCCATGAGCAGTACAGCAGCTGGTTCTACGGCGACAACCACCCGGCCGTGGCCGACTACAGCACCCCGTACGTCACCGGCGGCGCGTTCCGCTACGGCGGTTGCGAGGGCTATCGCCGTCAGTACGAGAGCACCGCCCTGTCCCTGAAGATGGCGAGCTGACGACCATGAGCGACGTGCTGCTGAGCTGGCCGCAACCCGCGGTCGCCTGCCTGACCCTGAACCGTCCGCATGCCGGCAACGCCCTCGACGAGGCCCTGCTCGGGGCCTTGCACGAGCAGCTGCAGGCCCTCGCCGAGCACCCGGGGCTGCGCGCCCTGGTGCTCGACGGCGCCGGCGAGCACCTGTGCACCGGGGCGGATCTGGAGTGGATGCGCCGCAGCCGCGACTTCGACCATGCGCGCAACCTGGAGGACGCCAGCCTGCTGGCCAACGTCCTGCAGCGCCTGGACGACTTCCCGGTGCCGGTGCTGATGCTGGCCCGCGGCGCGGTGTTCGGCGGGGCCCTGGGCCTGCTGTGCTGCGCCGACCACGTGCTGGCCGCCGAGGATGCGCGGTTCTGCTTCAGCGAGGCGCGCCTGGGCCTGGCCCCGGCCTTGATCAGCCCCTACGTGGTGCGCGCCATGGGCGTGCGCCAGGCACGGCGCTACATGCTCTCGGCCGAGGTGTTCGGCACCGAGGACGCGCTGCGCCTGCAGCTGGTCCACCGCCTGGTGCCCGCCGCCGAGCTGGAGCAGGCCCGCGACCGCTGGCTGGCCACCCTGCTGCAGACCGGCCCCCAGGCCAGTCGCGAGATCAAGCAGATGCTGGCGCGCCTGGCAGGCCGCGACCACCTGCTCGACGAGCAGGGTTGCAACCTGCAGCTGATCGCCCGCCTGCGCACCTCCAGCGAGGGCCAGCACGGTCTTGCCGCCTTCTTCGAACGCAGCCGCCCCGACTGGGCGCAATGAACCCTGGGTGCGCGGACCACGAAGCCCGCGCCGTTCCGGCGTCGCCGACGACGCCCGACCTATGAGAAAAGGATTTTGCCATGTGTGGTTTCATCGGTGTCTACCAGTCCAAACGCAACAGCATCAGCGACCAGTCGATCCTCGACGCCCTGGCCGCCATCAACCACCGCGGCCCGGACGAGCACAGCCTGTGGCGTGACCCGGGCGAGCGCGCCGTGCTCGGCCACACCCGCCTGAGCATCATCGGCCTGGACAACGGCATGCAGCCGATCGTCGCCGACGAAGGCGACCTGGCGGTGATCGTCAACGGCGAGTTCTACGACCACGAGCGCATCCGTACCGAACTGCAGGCCGAAGGCGCGATCTTCAAGACCGCCTCGGACAGCGAGATCGCCCTGCACCTGTACCGCCGCTCCGGCATGGCCGGGCTCAAGGAGCTGCGCGGCGAGTTCGCCATGGTCCTGTTCGACCGCCGTCGCCGCCTGATGCTGGCGGTGCGCGACCGCCTGGGCATCAAGCCGCTGTTCTACACCCAGCATGAAGGCAACTGGTACTTCGCCTCCGAGATCAAGGCCCTGCTGGCCGCCGGCGTCAACCCGACCTGGGACGAGAACGCCTACGCCAGCCGCGCCTTCTACCTGCGCGACCACACCCTGTTCGAAGGCGTGCGCAGCGTGCAGCCGGGCTGCTGGGTGATGGTCGACCACGGCGGCCTGCACAGCGGCCGCTACTGGGATATGGAATTCGCCCGTCGCGACACCCCGGCGCCGAGCGACGAGGCCGGCATGATCGAATCCGTGCGCGCCGCCATCGAGGAAGCCGTGCGCCTGCGCCTGCGTGCCGACGTGCCGATGGGCGTGTACCTGAGCGGCGGCATCGACTCCTCGGCGATGCTGGGCATGGCCACCGCCCTCAAGGGCGAGCCGCTGGACGCCTTCAACCTGTCGTTCACCGACATGGACGACTACGACGAGAACCGTTTCGCGCGCATGGCCGCCGAGCACAACGGCGCGCGCTTCCACACCATCGAGATCACCCAGGACGACCTGGCGGACAACTTCGAGCAGGCGGTGTGGCACAACGAGACGCCGTTCTTCAACGCCCACGGCGTGGCCAAGTACATCCTCAGCAAGGAAGTGCGCAAGGCCGGCCTGAAGGTGGTGCTGACCGGCGAAGGCGCCGACGAAGTGTTCGCCGGCTACCCGCACTTCCGCCGCGACATGCTGCTGTACAACAACGAACAACAAGACCCGAAAGTCATCGACCTGCTGCGCCAGCGCATCCAGGCCAACGAGCAGGGCTACACCAACGCGCACATGCCCCATGACATCCACTGGATGGTCGACCAGCTCAAGCACGGTGTGTCGTGGCTGGACAACCAGGCTGGCTGGTTCAAGGCCCTGGAGAGCCTGTACCGCGGCGACTTCCGCGACCACTTCAGCGGTGTCGACCCGTACCGCCAGTTCTTCGACCGCCTCGACCACGGCAAGCTCGCCGACCGCGACCCGGTGCACAACTCCATGTACCTGTGGGCCAAGTCGTACCTGCCGAACTTCGTCCTCACCACCCTGGGCGACCGCATGGAGATGGCCAACAGCATCGAAGGCCGCGTGCCGCTGCTCGACCACCACGTGGTCGAACTGGCCTGCCAGCTGCCGGTGTGGATGAAGGTGCGCGGCGCCACCGAGAAGTACGTGTTCCGCGAAGCCATGCGCCCTTACCTGCCCAAGGCCCTGTACGAGCGCAAGAAGCACTACTTCCGCGCCCCGCCGGCCACCCTGCAGCAGCAAGGCCGCCTGTGGCAACTGGTGCAGGACACCCTGCACAGCCGTGACCTGGACGCGCTGCCGTTCTTCGACGCGGCCAAGGTCCGCACCCTGCTCAAGCAGCTGCCGACCCTCAGCGCCCAGGAACAGGGCCTGCTCGACCCGATGCTGATGGAGCTGACCAGCTTGTGCCTGCTGCAGCGCCGCTACCGCATGAGCGGCCAGAGCTGGAACACCCTGAGCGAGGTGGCCGCATGAAGATCGCGATCATCGGCGCCGGCCTCAATGGCTTGGCCTGCGCCCTGATTCTCAAGCGCTTCGGCCTCGAGGCCACGGTGTACGAGCGGGCCAATGGCCCGCGCGACTCGGGCACCGGTATCTACGTCTGGCCCCAGGGCGTGCAGGTGCTGCGCTTCCTGTTCAACGACACCGGGTTCATCGGCCGCGGCAAGGCCATCGAGTTCCTCGACACCCATGGCCGCGACGGTCGCCTGATCCACAGCCAGCCGGTGCGCCCGGACGGCCTGGGGATCCCGGCGCCGGCGGTGATGTTCCCGCGTCCCGAGCTGTTCGGCCTGCTGCGCGAACGCCTGGCCCCCGGGCAGATCCGCTACCAGATGGGCTGCGAGAAGGTGGAGAAGGTCGGCGAACAGGCGCGGGTCACCTTCAGCAACGGCGAACAGGAAGACTTCGACCTGGTGATCGGCAGCGACGGCGTCGGCTCCACCGTGCGCCAGTGCCTGGAACCGGGCCTGACGCCCTACGACACGGGCCTGGTGGCCAGCCGCGGCATGGTCGAGTTCGACTCGCCGCTGCTGCTGCCCGACCGTTGCCAGATCTTCGCCTCGGAGTTCTCCCGGGTGGTCACCTACCCGCTGGCGGCCGACCGTCCGTACCGCTACTGGTTCGCCGCCTACCAGCACCGCAACCAGCCGCTGCTCGACCGCGACGGCCTGGTGCGGCTGTTCGCCGACCTGCCGCCGGATGTGGTGCGGATGATGGAGGCCACCGAGCACGAGCAGATCCTCACCCACAAGATGATGGCGCTGACCGGCGCCGGTTGCTGGCAGAACGGCCGCGTGGTGATGCTCGGCGACAGCATCCACGCCATGCTGCCGACCCTCGGCTACGGCCTGACCCTGGGCCTGGAGAACGCCTTCATGCTCGCCCAGGCCCTGGTCGGCTGCTGCGACGAGCGCCTCGACAGCGCCCTGCAGCGCTACGAGATCCGCGCCGCCGAGCGTTCGCGGGTGATGCTGGAAGTGATGCGCGACATGACCGACCTGTACTACTTCGAGGAGGACAGCGCCATGACCTCCTCGCGGATCCGGCCGATCGTCGAGCGCTTCCACGACCTGGCCCTGACCACGGTGTTCTGAGGAGATCGCCATGAGTGACGCATACCGCCAGCGCCTGCAGGCCTTCGTCAGCGAGCGCATCACGCCGAACGTGGCGGCCTGGGAGCAGCTCGGCGCCTACCCGGCCACGCTCAACCGCGAGGCCGGCGCCGCCGGCCTGCTCGGCCTGGGCCACGACCACCGCCAGTTGCCCGACGACCCGCGGGCCGTGGCGGTGATGATCGAGGAGCTGACCCGCAGCGGCGCCCAGGGCATCACCATGGGCCTGGGCTCGCACTTCGTCAGCCTCAAGGCGGTGCAGGCCACCGGCCACCCGATCGTCCACGACCTGGTGCCGGCGGTGCTCGACGGCCGCCAGAGCATCGCCCTGGCGATCACCGAGCGCCAGGCCGGCTCCGACCTGCGCGCCCTGGAGTGCCGGGCCACGCGCCAGGCCGACGGCTACCGGCTGAACGGGCACAAGGCGTTCATCTGCAACGCCACCCGCGCCGACTGGCTGCTGATGGTCGGCCACTGCGAGGACGGCCTGGCGCTGTTCCTGGTAGAGGGCTCCGCCGCCGGCATCCGCCACACCCCGCGCCAGGCCCTGGGCTGGCGCTGCCTGCCGCTGGCCGACCTGGAGCTTGTCGACGTGCCAGCGCTGCGCCTGACCGGCAAGGGCGGCGTCGGCCGTCTGCTGCAGGCCAGCCTGCAGCAGGAGCGGCTGAACCTGGCGGTGATGGCCATCTCCAGCGCCGACATGGCCCTGCAGGTCGCCATCGACTGGTGCAAGAGCCGCCAGGTCGGCGGCAAGCCGCTGTTCGACAAGTCGGTGATCCGCCAGCGCCTGGCCGAGCACTACGCGCAGCTGACGGTCAGCCGCCAGTTCGTCGACACCTGCGTGGCCCGCCAGGCCGAAGGCACCCTGGACCCGCACCAGGTGGCCATCGCCAAGAACAGCGCCGTGCAGACCCTGGAAACCCTGGCCCGCGACGCCGTGCAGCTGCATGGCGCCCACGGCTGCGTCGAGCCCTCGCTGGTCGAACGCATCCACCGCGACGCCCGCCTGCTGGCCATCGGCGGCGGCACCCACGAAATCATGCTGGAAATCATTGCCCGGCACCTGTGAAGGATCACACCATGAGCACCATCAGCGACCACGCCGCCGCGCACTCGCGCGCGCTGCTCGAACACGCCTACCAGCGCTACTGCGGGCTGGAAATGCTGGAACAGTCCCCCGGCCAGTGCACCTGCCGGCTGACCGTCACCGATGCCATCGACAACCTCAGCCAGACCCTGCACGGCGGGGTGATCTACTCGATGCTCGACGTCACCAGCATGCTCGCCACCCTGCCCCTGCTGGGGCCTGACGAGTACGCCCTGACCAACAGTTTCAACACCCTGCTGCTGTCGGCCACGCCCCGGGACACCGAGGTGCTGTTCCACGCCAAGGTGATCCGCGATGGCCGCAACCTGATGTTCACCCAGGCCGAGGCCTGGCGGGTCAACGCCGATGGCAGCCAGACCCGCATCGCCAGCGCGCAGCTGAGCAAGTTCAGGCTCAAGCGCGAGTGGTAATGGCGTAATCACCCATCACGTTCATCGCGGGGCAGGCCCGCTCCCACGCGATATCTGGGAGCGGGCCTGCCCCGCGCTCGTTCCGGCACAGAGCCCCTGGCGATACATGACAACCTTAAGGGTAATACCCTGATTATCTGCGCTTTTCACTCCCGCCCGATTGCTCAAGACTGGCTGTCACACACATCACTGAAAGGATTCTCGCAATGAATCACAAGGTCCTGGTCATCCGCTCCTCGATCAAGTCCGATGGCGGCTTCTCCGGCCAACTGGTGGACAACTTCCTCAAGCAGCTCAAAGAGGTCAACCCCGAAGCGTCGGTGGTGGTACGCGACCTGCACGCCCAGCCCATCCCGCACCTCAATGCGGTGACCATGGACGCCCTGTTTGGTGGTGACGCCAGCAGCATCGAGGCGGCCGCGGCGCTGAAGCTGTCCAACGAGCTGATCGAAGAGATCCAGGAAGCCGACCGCGTGGTGATCGGCCTGCCGCGCTACAACTTCGGCGCACCGTCGATCCTGCACACCTGGGTCGACTACATCGTGCGCGGCGGCGTTACCTTCACCTACGTCGACGGCGCCCCGGTCGGCCTGCTGGATGACAAGCCGGTGCACGTGCTCAACGCCAGCGGCGGCGTCTACAGCCAGGGCACCGACACCCTGGCCGGCTGGCTGTCGCAGACCCTGGGCTTCGTCGGCCTGAACAGCGTCGAGTTCATCTACGCCGAAGGCCTGGGCATGGGCGAAGAAAGCCTGGCCGCGGGCCTGGCCGCCGCCAACCTGAAGATCCAGCACAGCATCGCCGCCCTCGGCGAACGCCCATGCCCAAGCCTGGCCACCGCCGTAGGAAGGTAAGATGACCCGCAGCCAAGACAACCCGTCGGTCCAGGAGCTGTTCCTCAGCGAACTGGTGGCCGAGCCCAACCGCTACCACCTGTACATCTCCCACGCCTGCCCGTTCTCGCACCGGGTGCACCTGGTACAGAGCCTGCTGGGCCTGGAAGACGCGCTGGACGTCACCTCGGTGGCGGCGCGCCGCCACGACCAGGGCTGGGAGTTCGACGAGCACGACCAGGACCCGCTGCACAAAGACGTGACCCTGCTGTCGAGCCTGTACGAGCGTTCGCGCCCGGGCTTCACCGGCAACCAGTCGGTGCCGGTGCTGTGGGACCGCCAGCAGAACCGTATCGTGCACAACGATTCGGCGGAGCTGGCGCTGCAGATGGCCACCCGCCTGCTGCCCCTGGCCAAGACCCCGATCGACCTGGTGCCCGACCGCTCCAGCTGCGACATCGTCGAGCTCAACCAGTGGCTGCACACCAACATCAACCGCATGGTCTACCACATGGGCTTCGCCCCGGACCAGGCGAGCTACGACGAGGCCTACAAGCAGTTCTTCGCGGCCATGGACACCCTCGAGCACCGGCTGCGCAAGCAGCCGTACCTGGTGGGCGGCAAGCTGAGCCTATCGGACCTGTTCCTGCTGCCCACGCTGATCCGCTATGAGGCGGTGTACTACGTGCACTTCAAGACCAACCACAAGACCCTGGCCGAGTACCCGGCGCTGTACCAGTACCTGGTGCGCCTGACGCAGATCCCGGCGATCTACCGCACCATCGACATGGCGCATATCAAGCTGCATTACTACTACTCGCACAACCACATCAACCCGACCCGGATCGTGCCCCAGGGGCCGGCGTTGAGCTGGTTGAACTGAGCAGTCGGCGTTTGCGGAGCGGGACCGCTTTGCGGTCCTTTCCGGCCGGTCCGACGCCTCGGCAAGGCCGCTCCTACAGGAGAACGCGATCCCCTGTAGGAGATTGCGCAGCCCTCGGGCTGCGCAGTCGCGCAGGGAACAGGGAACAGGGAACAGGGTTCCAGCGTGGGAGCGGGCTTGCCCCGCGATCACCGGCGAAGCCGGTGCCAAACGCCGCATCGCGGGGCAAGCCCGCTCCCACGCTACTCCAGTCAAATCAAAGAATTATGTTTTGTTCCATGAGAGCGGCCTTGTGTCGCGAAAGGGCTGCATCGCAGCCCCGGCAGGTTGAAGCCGAATGCAGACTTCGAATAGCTTGAACTAACCGCGCTCAAGCAGGTGCAACATGGCACACCGGCACATCCGGCCATGTACCCTCGACCGACAGACACACCACATCCTCAGTACTGTCGTCAAAAGAACGGCAAAGCTCACCCACGCATTTCATGAAAGGTGACCACCGGGCCATACTCCTGATCGGAGTTGATAGCCTCTACGTGAAATCTTCTATCAGGGAATTGCGCCTTCAACACCATTCGCCAGGACATGGCCAGGACATCAGACAGCTGCTCAAAAACCACCTCGTCCACCGAAGATCCACACCCTGAAAACACATCGTACAGATGGGTGTGATTCAGCATCCTTTCAACACCAGCTTTATCGCCTGAAAAATGATCAAGCCACACACGAAATGCGGGCTCGTCAAATTTCATTTCCAGTATCACCGAATCCTCGAACACGACGAAATCCGGGAACAGCCATTTGCAAAAAATCAAACTGTCCTCTGGACTGACGACATCTCCAATATAGGAAAACAGGTCGACAGATGCTGGTTCCTGCCAGCCGGCTCGCCAAGCCGCAAACTTTTTAAGCCCTGTCAATCTTGCAAAGGATTTAATTATTTTCATATTCGTGCGTTAAGGTGCAAAAGTGCAGTATAAATCGGGAACAGCCCCACATCCATTCCCTTTCTTCGACGCTGCCAGCGACATATAAACTACCTATATTCCACATGATCCGAATAGGCATCTAGCGGTGCCGTGACGGTTAAACACTCCGAAAAAGCATCAATAAGCCGTACAACCTCACTATCAAATCTATTGGGTAAGAGACCAAGCACATCTTCCAACTCACAACACTCCATAACAAGATCGCAGACAACTGAAGAAATTCCCTTCCTTCTAAAAACACTTGCCACACCCGGCGAGAACAACAAACGCTCTGCTTCATCCAGTTCGATGACACCCGCCCTGACTGATGAAAGTAATCCAATCGCAGCCATCGCTAGAAAACGTCCAGCTTCATCAGCATTAAAAATTTTCACCTCCAGCGCTATATCGGTCACTTAACATTCCTCCAGTCGGATTTTTATCGACGCTGCCCCACTTTAGCTCTAACAAATAAGAAAAAACAAATGACACTGCTTGCCTTCGAAAAGGCGAAAAGGGGACGGCGAAAAGGGGACAGATTTATTTTCTCTACTCTAATTTCGGCCTGCCCTGCATGGTTGCTAGATCCCTTCGCCACCAGGAACCGAAATTAGAGTAAAGAAAATAAATCTGTCTCCTATTCTCTTCGCCGCCCCTTTTTCGCTCTTGGGCCCATCAATCAGCATCACCAGACCTCAACTTATAAAGTACAGATTTTTGATCCGAACTTCTAAGCGCCAATGTGCCGGAAAAATAATACGCCATCAACCTAACCGCATCAGGACTCTTCGCTCTCGCCCTCATCAGCTCTTTTATAATCAATGAAGCACTTAGCCGACGCGAAAACAAACGCCCTACAAACTGCTTTATAGTATTACTCCCTCCCCTTTCCAGCAGCTCCCTCATCAACTGCACCTGCTGCCGCTCTGCCAAATGCACTCGTGTGGCGACAGCAGCAGCGAGGCGAACATTAAAAGTTATCAGCTCACAAATAATCTGTAACTTTTCAGCTTCTGAAATCGACCTAACCTCATAACACAATTCATTTTCATCGCATGAATTTCTATTGAGCGACAATCTGGCGATCAGCTCTCCAACTTGCTCACTCCTCGTTTGCCCATTCATATTCCGTTCACTCATACACTTTTAAAAAATTCTTGCGGCAATTTGGCAACAGAAAATTTGACAGCCTTTATTTCTCCACTCTAATCTCAGCCTGCCCTACATGGCTGTTCGACTCCTTCGACACCACAGGGACCAAATTTAGAATAGCAAATATATACCCATCAACTTCTCCTGCTTGCTTTAGCCACCACCGATATAACTCACTCACCCCTAAGCTTAACAAGGGTATCTTTTTGAGCGCAACTCCGAATCCTCTTAAGACTTGAATAGTAGTACGCCATTAATCTCACCGCATTCGGACATCTATATTTCGCAGCCTTCAACTCTTTTATAATCACAGCCGTCTTGACCCGATGCACGAACAGTCGCACCACGAAATGCTTAATTGCATTACTTTCACCAACCTCTAACAGGCTCCTAATCAGTTGCACTTGATAACCCACTGGCAAGTGGATCCGAGAAGCAACACACGCACCCAAACGAACATTAAAACCTGCCAGCGCCTGCACAACCTCCATTCGTTTATCACCTGAAAGCAGTCGTATTTCTTGGCAGAGGGCATTCTCAGAAAGAGAATTCCTATTGAGAGCAAGATCAGAAACAAGCTTTTCAACTCTATCGACCGCTGATTGTTCTCTCATTTCTTGATCAGTCATGTTTTTAAACATCCCCTGCCGAAGTCTAGCCGCTGGCAAAGAAAAAACGGAACAGGTTGGCCTGCCGTTTCTCCTCCTTTCACATCAGGCATCCTGCATGAATATTTCTACAAACCTTTCAAATGCCAGAAGAACAGAGTCCTGCTCTTCTGGCGAAAACAAAATATTCATAGTTTGTTCTTCACGAACACAGTCATATATATCAATCCCAACCCAACCCTTGGACCAGAACTCTACTGTTCCTATCTTGCCAAAGCCTTCCAACTCTATCCGCTCAAGATCACCAAAATCTCCATTAGGCAATGAGGTACACTCTAGAGAGCACCCCGCCAAGAATGGACTTATGTATTCATTGAACCAAGAACCATTCATTAGACCCCTCACATCCGGACAAAAGGCAAAAAGGAGACAACAGCGGACAGATCTATTTTCTCTGCTCTAATATCGGCCTACCCTGCAAACGGCTCGATCCTTTCGACACCGCAGGGACCAAAATTAGAGCAAAGAAAATAGATCTGTCCGCTTTGCCGGCGATTCACCTTAAGATAAGAAATTACAACCACTTTTACACCACATAATCAACCGAGAATGACGAGAAGCAGAAGGACAACTTCCCATCTTCATGATCGCAAAACTGATAACGTATCCTGTCAAGACCAGACTCCAGCTTATTCACGTTCATATGCATCAACTGAGTTAATCCGCCGCCAAAATCCCGGAAGGCAAATTGGCTTACATCAATAAAGCTGATACGTACCGCATCAGTCCCTGCTTTTTCAGACGCCGCAATTAATAGAGACAAATCATAGGCCATAGCATTTTCATCAAACTGCATGCTCATGAAATGCAAGCAATTATTGGCAATGAGCAACTCATTCAAATCCGAAACACTAATCATTGCTTACTCCAAAATAAAAAATGGACAAAACAGGTCCGCTCCATAACAGCGAACGGCGAGAACCAATAACTATATCGCTAAGTTGTTATTATCAGGAGACTGCCACATTTCTGCCAGCCCAAGCTGAGCTTTCACACTGCCGCTAGATCACGAAAAAGGGGACAGATTTATTTTCCCTACTGCCAGGAGCTGGAATTAGAGTAGGAAAAATAAATCAGGAAAAATAAATCTGCCCCCTTTTTCGGTCCAATGTTACGCCACCAACCTTCCCCTCAGCAGTTACAACTGGAAAGCTCATCTTTCACCTATTCAAATAACCAGCGTTCTTCAACATCACCAACAGCTCAGCATTTAGTGACTCATCACTAATTCCTTCAGTTTTTCCTGGCCCCCGCCAATGCCAGATAAGCTGTAGAGCCAAACTATCAACCTCGATAAACTCCTCATGAAAAACCTCACTAAGACGTACATTACCAATAGTAGGATCGACTTTTATCAGATCTCTAAAAACCTGACACGGCAATTTACCTTCGCTAATATCTTCAAGCACAAAACCTCCATTAAAATATACCTTCTCATAGAAAAAATAAATCTGCCCCCTTTTCTCCTTGCCCCTTTTCTCCGAACTTTTAGACCTCACAGGAATAGAAAATTTGAACAGTAAAAATAGATCCATTCATTTTCAGCCACTTAACACTATGAACCAATGCTCTCCCGTCTTCTATAAACCACCCTCCCCACTTCCGAGTATCCAGGTAGCCGTCCACTACCGACTAACACCTCATATCGACTTCTCAGCTCTCCTTCCTGGTAAGCCGCATACTGACACATCACCTCTTCAACCTCATCAACATCCTCCTCATCATACTCCTCCAAGTAGAACCTAGTGACCCATTCTCCGTCCTCTAAAGATATAGCAACCATTCTAAAGTTAGGGGAAACAGCACCGACCAAGGCTTGAACAAGCATCAAAACCTGATAATTCCAACGTTTGAGACTCTCACCCATTTTGGACTCCAATTCGAACCCTAAAGGGGACAGATTGATCTGTTCCACTCTAATTTCGGCACGCCTTGCATGACTGCCCTACCCTTCGCCCCTCAAGGACCGAATTTAGATTAGCAAAATAGACCTGCAAACCTTTCGCTAATTTAGCGCGAAACCTTCTCAATTTTGTCAAATGCATCTATGTAAGCAGCCTTCAAGGCAAGACCAACAGCATTTAGCGTCTCGGATTTCAGATAGACCAGATCCTGACTAACCAGCTCCTGGCCTGCCATTTTTATTTTAACACGCGACTGCCCCGTATATTTGGCCGCACCAACATATACCGAGAGCCTGGCCTCACACGCATAATAATCAGGACTATTCCAAGTCTTGACGAAAATCCGGTCAATCTCGACTCTGGTTTTTATGCTCGCATCTGCATCAGATCCGATAGACTGCTTGGCAAAATCAGACCAATCGGTGACTGGGACATTAGCGAACCCCTCATACAAACCCACTTTGTAGTTGGCCGCATGCCACACAACCTTACTATTCTCAGAACATTGAGTGCAGCGTTCGTCGCCGGACACGCCTATTATCATTGAGTGAATTATTTTATTTTTGATAGCAGATTGTTCTGCGCCTGTAGTGTAGGCGGCGAAGTGTAGTTGATTGGTTACACAGCCGGACAAAACAAAGAACAAAACTAAAAATATATTGAATCTCACCGCCACCCTTCCTTCTATCGTAAATACTCAAACATCCACGACACCGTCAATCAGAAAAACCAGCAAACAGGGACAGATTTATTTTTCCTTGACCTGCATGATTACCTGACCCCTTCGACCCCATAGGGAACAAAATTAGAGTAGAAAAACTAGATCCGCCCAACGTTTAGCCCCTTTCATGCTTTTCATGCCCAAGATCAATAGTAAATCAGCTGGTCATTTGCCTCTTAAATGGCATAACCTTATGAACCGTTGACGACAACCTCACCCGCTTGATTTAGCGAGAACAGTCCACATGCAGCCAGTCATACAACACCCTTGGGATATAACCCCAAGCGAGGCCATCGATCTACAGCTACGACTATCCAAACTTGTAGTCAAGCAAGATCAGCTTGGGCCTATCTCTAGCATCGCAGGCATTGATGTCGCCTACCACAAAGAAAACGATACACTCATTGCCTCCATTGTTGTGGTTGACGCAGAAAGCCTGGAGGTCATCGAAGAGCATGCATGGTCAGGTACGACTTCGTTTCCCTATGTGCCTGGTCTTTTTTCGTTTAGAGAGCTGCCTTCTATCATAAAGCTCTTATCAACTATAACCCACCGACCTGACCTGATCATCTGCGACGGGCAAGGTATAGCTCACCCTCGTCGGTTTGGCTTGGCATCGCATTTGGGGGTACTTTATGACATACCCACTATTGGATGCGGAAAAAGTCGCTTCATTGGTGAATACGCACCTCCTCTTAATGAAAGGGGATGCCAATCAGGCCTGTTCGACGGCGACGAACTAATCGGGGCCGCGCTCAGGACTCAAAAAAATGTAAAACCCGTGTTCGTTTCAATCGGCCACCGAATCTCCCTTGAAACTGCCTGTCACTGGGTATTGAATGCAACACGAAACTATCGACTACCAGAAACGACCCGACTTGCAGACCGATATGGAAGGCAATTCTACGAACAGAACAAACACCCCATTACCCCTCCAAACTAACCTTCCGATTATTTAAATATACGTCACATTCGGGACGAAGTACCTGAAACTGGACGCACCCTTCACGCCACCAGTCAACGCAATCCTTAGCAGCCACAACTTTCAATACACTCAACTGCTGATAATTTTTCAAACACTGCAGAATTTCCGGCGTCCCATTGACACCATCCAGCTCTAACTCTCTGATACGGCGCTCATTGTCGCCCATAAAAATGTAATCAACCACAGCCTTGTCAATACCATCTCCAATGAGTGAAACCCGGGCCGCACACTTAAGAGAGGAGAGCTCCGCTTTATCACGCAACACAGGAAACCTTATGCACCCGATCACTTGCGGTAGCTTAGAAAAGTAGTCACCCAACAGAGTCAACCGCTTCAGACCTTCCAAAGAAAATTTCAAGGAAAACATGAAAATATTATTCTGGTGAACCGTCATCGCTTCCAGTCCACCGCCTTCGAACCACTCATAACTCTGCGGAACATCCTCCCCAATCTCGACAGTACGCAACTGCCCATCTGGGAAATATGTTACTTCCTCTATCACCCAGCCATATTCATATAAGCGCTCGCTGACACATACATCTCCACTGAACTCATAGGAGAATCCATTGTAGACACTATCTCCCCAATGAAACTGCTCCCCCGTATAGTCTCGCTCCATTTCGATACTATTACGCACCTCCCCAACAATAAACTCGCTACGGTAGACATCAACATAGCGGCCATCTTCATACATACCTCCCCCAACCACATGACCATTCGAGAGTTCCAACGCGCCCCCGGTGTAGGGCACGCCCCGAAAAGTCCACAATCCGCCCTGCTTGCTTATCGCATTTCTTTTGATAATCATCAGTGCTTCCTTCCGGTAATCATGCAAAAAAGGGGACAGATTTATTTCCCCTACTCTAATCTCGGCCTACCTACATGACAGCTAGATCCCTTCGCCGCCAGGAGCTGGAATTAGAGTGGGAAAAATAGATCTGCCCCCTTTTTCTCTTCTTTTTCGGCCCCCTTTTCCGCCCTCTTCTTTTTCTGCTATTTTTTCTGCTCTTTCCTTCAAATCAAAGGATTGATGACGAAGTAAGTGCCATTCAAACCTGCCCCTTCTTCCTGCAACATCAGACCAAACCAAATTTCACCAAGTAATCAAATACCTCCCTAGCATCCACCAGCATAACCGCCCCATCTTCAAACAATTGACAGAAGCCTCCAACTTCAAAACGAGAGTATACTTCCATAAACTCAGACGCAACATCCTGAGTAAAAGGATCCTCCGCTATAAATTCCAATCCAGCTTTTACAGGAATTATAAACAATGAAACATAGGCAGCCAAGCGAACGCCTTCGACCTTAGACTGTAAATAGTTATCCATCTCATCATAGGCGTAACCAAAAGCCTGATACAATGTCAGGTTTTGCTCACCAGCCCCTCGCTTAAACATTAGTTCCATCTCGGACCTAATCTCTAAATACTTCATAATCACCTCTACATTAGTCCCGCGTAAATACATTCAACTGAATATTTGGGTACCTTTCCCTAAACTGCAAAACCACCCCCGTACAGCTAGGGCATACAGCTTTTTCGGAAGCTAAATTTATACGTCCGACAGCAGAATAATTGCTCCCCAAACGCTGTGCAAGTGTTTCCAAAATCTTGAACTCTGTATCCGCATCTCGCAGGTACGCAGACGCCCCTCCGATATAACGCGAGGTCGACTCTTGGGGTTTCAATATCCAACTACTCAAGTCACCTTCAGGCTTAGGTATAAAGTCTTGCGTACGCATATTGTAACCACTGAACGACTTCAGCAGAATCTGATCCTTAGACAAGACTGGAATAGCTACTTCCGCAAACGCAGCATTCCCGCCTTCGGGAAGATCTCGCCTAACGTCCTGCAGAGCACCTAACATGCGACCACGGATTTCCGGAGCACTTACATTATCTAAGTAGATCACTCGTGGCTTTGGCAGTTGCACCCCATCAAGAGAAGGTATTTTCTCAGATATTACTCCGGGACCACCTCCTTGAAGACCTGTCGCGATGCTTACCCCGACCCCAATACCTATCGCAGTGCTAGAGGCCTCGTTCGCCCGCACTACCGCCGCGCCGTGCCCCTGCATAATATGTAAATTATCCAGATAACCTTTCATCCGCAGTTCTTCAGGAACCTGCAGTGCGGCGTTCCAGGCATTCTCAATGGCTTCGGCTGTACAGCTCGGACATTTTCCGGCTCCCATCGCCCACAACGCCGCTTTCGATAGACCAGAGGCCATACCTTCCATCGCCGCGAGGAAGCCGTCACCACTACCTTGACCTTTGGATGCTAATACCTCCCGCATGTACTTAGCATCAGTCCGGTAATCGAGTGGATCGACAAGAGCTACGTTACCGAGCATTTTCTGCAACGCTGTCTTGTCTTTGAATAACTCTATCAGGCCCACTCGCTCGTTGTTGTAATCAGCGAGCGACACCTTGAAGAGTGTTTCATTCTTGTATTGACCGAGCTCAGCCCTGAGATAAGCTACTGCCCGCCCCGTCTTCTCGTCTTTCAGTGCTTCATTCCAACCGTTGTCCACCAAAGTGGCAGCGGTGCGCAATAGCTCTCTTTGAGCTTGCTCCTCAGTCAAACCATTAGCAGCAGCGAAACGTTTGACCCTATCCTTGTCACTGGCAAACTCAATTTCGTCCGGATGTAGCTGCCGGTTATATTGAGTACTATTTTTCGCAACCCATGAGCTTGTCTGTAGATCCTTGACGTCTCCCGTCTGAGAGGCGGCTGCCAGCAACCCTATTAGCTGGGAGTTCATCACCAGCAGGTCTTTACGCGTGGCCTCATCCTTCTTCGAATACTGAGTCGCCAACGTGTCGACCAAAGCCTCATTTACACCAGCTGCCAGTGCACCCGTTTTGAAATCTCCACCAGCGGCCTCTGCGGCAAGTCCTCCCATCAATGCATGCAGTACGATTTTCGGTACTCCACCATTCTTGAGATCAAGACGATTTTTACCGCTGATGTCACCTATCCAATTAAAACCTGCTGCGGCAAATGTATTAGCCAGGCTGCTCCGCAATGCCTCACTGAATGAACTATCGCCTCCTAAAGCCCTGTCAAGGATAGTGGACGTGCCGTTTTGCAACAGTTGACTGCCAGCAAAACGCCCGATCCCGTCCAGCGTGGAAAGCCCGCCCGGCGGTAGCACAGAAGTTGTATTCCCGCCAATCGCACCAGCAACGTCAGTCTTCGTCCCCGTCCACCCGTCGAACAGCCCCGCGGTCAGCCCTGCGGTGATACCCGAGACGGCGTATCCTCGCAGCGCATCCTTGGACGTCACATCCTTGAGCACCAGACTCAGGTTGCCCTTGTTGTTGATCGTGCTGATAGCTGCATTGCTGGTCATGCCCATAGCGCCGGCAGTCACCATCGCGTTGGCCCAGCCAATACCCTGCAAGGACGCCCCCGTACCGGCCGCCCACATGCCACCGGCTGTAGTCGCCGCCGTGGAAGCACCTGCGGCCGAGGCCCCGCTGGCAACCAGCCCGCTGGCCGCACCTGCCGTGAAATAGGCAATCAGGATGGCAATGACCATCTGCGCCCCAGCCCCAAGCCCGGAATGGCTGTACTTGAAGGAATCATGCACCTCCTTCACCTGCCGCCAGTCCACATCCCCGCGCTTCTCGACTTCCTTCAGCCAAGCCAGCTGTGGATCGGCCGCGACCATGGCGTCGATGCTCTGGCTGATGGTCGCCTGGTCGACATGTTTCACATCGACCTTCAAGCCATCCACCGCCTTGATCACCAAATCACCATTGGCGGTCAGCTGGCTCTGGCGCAGGGTCTCGTCGGTGCTGCCCTTGCCCTTCATGCTGTTCCAGGCAAGGTCACCCTTGGACTTCTCGTGACTCTCCTGATGCATGTCCTTGACCGCTTCAAAGGTCACCGAACCGCCGCTATCAATGGTCAGGTCCGCACCGGAGGCGAGTTTCGCGCCCTGGTACAGCTGGTCACCGCCGCTCTCGAGGGTCAGGTCGCCACCACTGGTGATCTCACTGCCCACCGCCTTGACGTCGGTCACTTCATCACGCTGGGTCTTCTTGCTCCCCCAACCACCCTTCTTGTTCATGTCATACAGCGAGTACTGGCTGTCGTTGGCGGCCAGCAGCTCGAGCTTGTCGCCAGCCACCAGGTAGGCTTCGTCGCCGGCGCTGGCCTTGCTCGCCACCATGCGCAGGTCGCGCCCGGCGTCGATGGTCAGGTCGCCGCCGGCCTTCACTTCAGCCGACTGCTGCTCGACGTCGTCCTCCTGGCGCTCGTACTTGGTCTTGCCTTTCTTGCCCTTGGCGTAGCTGTGCTCCTCGTTCGCCGCAGCGGCCAGGGTCACGTCGCGCCCGGCCTGCAGGGCCAGGTCGCGGCGGGCCTCGATCTCGCTGGCGACGATGCTCAGGTCCTGGCCGGCCGTGGCGGTGAGGTTGCCGCCGGCCTTCACCTCGCTGCCGTACTGGGTGATGCTGGTGTCGTGGCCGCTGACGCGACGGCGCTGGTACTCGTGGCTGTCGACACCTTCCTGGCTGGCGATGTACAGGTCACGCCCGGCATCCATGTCGATGTTGCCGCCGGCCTGCACGGCGCCGCCGACAATGCCGATATCCTGCCCCGCCGTGATCGTCAGGTTGTTCGCCGCCTCGATGCGCGCGGCGGTGTCGACCAGGTCCTTGGTCACGTGCTCGCCGCCCGCGCGGCCTTCCAGGCGGGTGACGCTGCGTTCGTTGATCACGTCGCCGGTCAACGCGGTGAGGCTCACTTCACGCCCGGCGATGATCCCGCCCTGGGCGTTGCGGATCGACTCGGTGGCCAGCATGTCCAGGCGCCCGCCCGCCTCCATCAACCCGGCATTGCCGATGTTGGTGGCGCTGACGGCGAGGTTGTTGGTGGCGCGCAGGGTGCCGACGTTGACCAGTTCGCCGCCGCTGATCAGGTTGACGTCGCGGCCCTGGATCAACGCGCCGTTGGGGGCCACGCGGCCGTTGGCATGGGCCAGGTACAACACCGGGGCGAGTACCTTCTCGCCGTTGACCTCGACCTGCTCCATCCAGACGATGTCGTGGGTCAGCGCCGCCACCTGCTCGGCGCTGAGCGACACGCCCACGCTCAGCGACAGCTTGTCCTTGCTGGCGATGGCGTTGTCCATCAGGTAGCGGAACAGCGTCTCGTCGCTGGTCATGCCGTCGATGTAGCGCTGGCCGGTACGGGCCACCACCGCCTCGCGGATCAGGCGCTGCTCGTAGAGGCCATCGCCCAGGCGCTTGATGGCCTGGTCCGGCTTGATATTGAGCTGGCCGAGCATGTAGTCGGAGCTGAGGAACTGCTTGAGGTCGGTCAGGACCGGATTGGTCTCTACCAGGTACTTGTGCGAGACATTCGGCACGCTGCGCTCAGGCACGCCCTGGACCAGCTTGACGCCGGCGGCCAGGCCGCCCAGCGCCACGCCGGAGCCAGCCACGGCGCCCTGCGCCGCAGCCGCGCCGTTGGCGCCAAGCGTCTGCGCGGCACGGCTGTCGGCGCTGGCCGTGTTGGCCAGCGGTGCGATGAAGGTGCCGCTGCCTGCCTGGGTGCGGTCGCCGGTCGCGCCCAGGGCGTCGCCGCTGATCGCGGCCTGGCCGGCCTGGCTGCTGATGCGGAATAGGCCGTTGCTGCCCTGGGGCAGGCTGAAGCTGGGCAGGGTGACCGGGTTGATCTGGCGCTGGGCCAGGTCCGGCGGCAACTGCGGGTTGAGCGCGCGCACCTGGGTCTGGGCCTGGCGCGCATCGGCCGTGGCATCGCCACGGGCGTTGATGGTGCCGGCACCGGCCTGGTTGACGCGTACCACGCTGTTGTCGATACGCTGGGTGGCATTGATGGTCACCGCGCCAGCCGACTGCACCACCGCCGGGGCGACCACGGCGCCGGCAATCGGCGTCTTGTTGTCGATGACGTTGTAGATGCTGGCATGCGGATAGCCAGACGCCGCCATGACCTGATCGAGGGTCAGCGAGCCCGGGTTCTGGTTGAACTGGTTCTTGGCGTTGATGAAGGCGTTGTACTGCCCGCGATCACGGGTGTACATGCTGGCGGTGAGGTTGCGTTGCTCGCCGCCACCGGCGCCCTTGTTCTCGAACACGGCCGTGTTGATGGCGATATCGCCGCCCGCCGAGACACTGCTGTAGTGGTTGCGGAACGCGTCACCGGCAAAGGTCAGCTTGCCGCCGCTGGTGATGAAGGCCGTGGGGCTGTCCTGGTCGATGACATCCTGCCAGCTTTCCGTGGCCGAGAAGTACAGCTCGCAGCCCTTGCCCTTGCAGCGGTCGTCGGAATACACGTTGACGTAGCCGGCGACCAGCTTCTGCTTCGAGCTCAGGTGTTCCTTGCGGTTGAGCATGGTGTCCACCGCCAGGGTCATGCTGCCGGCGCTTTCCATGCTGGCGGAGATATTGTCCAGCAACGCGGCGCGGGCGCTGCCGTTGCCGGCCAGGTCCAGGCCGCCGAGGCTGTAGATATCGCCGTAGTAGTTGCTCAGGCTGCCCACGCGCAGGGTCATGTCGTTGCCGCTGAACACCAGGCCGCGCTGGTTGCTCAGGGTGTTGGCGGCAAGTGTCACCGCCGCGGCGCCGCCGAGGGTGCCGCGGTTCTCGAGGCTGGCGGCGTTGACCGTGAGGCCGCCGAGGGCGGTCAGGCGACCGTCGTTGCTCAGCAGGTTGCGGGCGGTCACCACGCTGCCGGCGCCACCGGCCAGGCTGGCGGCACTGGACAGGCGGATGTCGGTGGCGCTCAGCCCCAGGCCGCCGAGGCTGCTCAGGCGGCCGTTACCGTCGTAGTTGCCGGAGAGGTCGAGTTGCAGGCTGCCATCGCTGGCCAGCAGGCCATGGTTGGTCCAGTCGCCACCGCGGCCCTTGAAGCTCTCGACCGCCAGCAGCTTGCCGCTGGCGGTCTGCACGAAGCGACCGATGTCCAGCTCCAGGCGCCGGGCCTGCAGCACGCTGTCGTTGGTCCAGCTGGCGGCGCCGATGCTCAGCAGGCCATCGGTATGCAGCACGCCGCCGGCCTGGGTGACTTTGTCCGAGGCCAGGCCGAAGGTGCCAAGGCCGGTGTGCAGCAGTTGCCCGCCGCTGTTGCTCAGGCCGCCGATCTGCAGGTCGAGGTCGTGATTGGCGGTGGCCAGCACGCCGTTGTCGTTGAGCAGGTTGCCGGTGACGATGAAGCGGCTGGTGCCGGTCTTGCCGAGGGCGCGCAGGTTGCCCGCACGGTTGTCGAGTTCGCTGGCGCGCAGCAGCAGGTCGCTTTCGCTTTCCAGCTGGCCGAGGCCGTTGTACAGCGCGCCGCTCAGGCCGAAGTCGATGCGCCCGGCGCCGATCTTGCCGCTCTGGTTGAGCAGCTGCTGGCCCTGCAGGTGCAGCAGCCCGGCGGCGTACAGGCCGCCACCGCGGTTGTCGAACTCGGCGGTGTCGAGCTGATTGTCGCCGCCCAGGGCCGAGAGGTAGCCGCCCTGGTTGTTCACCCGGGTGTCGGCCTTGATGTCCACCGACTGCGCCTGGGTGGTGCCGCCGCCGTTGTCGAACAGGCCGGCGAAGACGCCCTTGAACAGGCCTTTGACCGCGCTGAGCATGCCGTTGCCGCCGTTGTCGAGGCTCGCGGCATGCAGCTCGAGGTCGCCCGCCTGGCTCTCCAGGCGTCCGCCGTGGTTGTTCAGGGCCTTGTCCAGGCGCACTTCGATGCCGCCCTGGCTCTTCAGGGTACCGGCCTGGTTGTCCAGGGCGTTGGCGTGGATGTCGAGCTTGCCGTGTTCGCTGAACAGCAGGCCGTCCTGGTCGTTGAGCAGGTCACCGCTCAGGCGCAGCACCAGGTTCTGCTGGCTGGCCAGGTTGCCGCCGCGGCTGTTGTCCAGCGTCGCCGAATCGACACGCAGCAGGCCGTGGCTGATCAGCTTGCCGCCGTTGTTGGCGATGCTGCCGGCCTTGAGCAGCAGGTCGGCGCCACTGACCAGGCGCGCGTCGTCGGTGTTGAGCAGGGCCCCGGTCAAGGTCAGGTCGAGCAGCGCGCGGCTGGTCAGCTGGCCCTTGGCGTTTTCCAGGCGCTTGCCGACGACGGTGATCGCCTGGCCGTTGATCTGCCCGCCCTGGTTGTCGATGACGGTACCTGCCTGGTCGAACGCCAGGTCGCCGGTGGCGGAAATGAGGCCGCCGCCGCTGTTGTCGAGCCGGTCGGTGACACTCAGGGTGATGGCCTGCTCGGAAGAGATGATGCCCTTGCTGTTGTGCAGGTTGGCCGCGGTGACCTGCTGGTTGCCCTTGCTGACCAGGGCGCCCAGTTCGCGGTTGTCGAGGGTACCGTCCAGGGTCACGGTGAGGTCGCCGTCCTTGCTGGACAGGGTGCCTTCGCCGCTGTTGTTCAGGTCGGTACCCTTGGCCAGCAGGCCCTGCGCGCCGGAAATCAGGCCCTTGGCGCTGTTGTCCAGCCGTGGCGCCTCCACGGTCAGCCGGCCATCGCTGAGGATGCGGCCCTGCTGGTTGTCGATGCGCTGGGCGAGCAGGCTGTAGGATTGCTGGCTGGTGACTTCGCCGGCGCTGTTGTCGAGCTTGCCCAGGTTCTGGATGTTCAGTGGGCCGTTGGCGCTGATCAGGCCGCCCTGGTTGAGCAGGTCGCCGCCGTTCAGGTCGAGGTCGAGCTTCTGCTCGCCGATCAGCCGCCCCTGGCGCTGGATCAGCTCGCTGACCCGCAGCAGCAGGTCGCCCTTGGCGGAAATTTCACCGCCCTGGCTGGAATCGACCTGCCCTGCCACCAGCGTCATCGCGCCATCGCTGTGGATCCGGCCGCCGCGCAGCAAGGCATCGGCGCCGTTGCGCAGGTCGCCGGTGGTCAGCTTCATGGCCTGCTTGCTGCTCAAGGCGCCGCCACGGTTGTCGAGCGCGGCGCTGTCGACGGTCATCGCCGCCTGGCTGATGAGCTGGCCGCCCTGGTGGTTGTCCAGCTGGCCGGTGGTGACGGTCACGCCGGTGTTGCCCGACAGCAGGCCGCGCTCGCTGTTGAGCAAGCCGGCGCTGGTCACGGTCAACGCACCGACGGCGGACAGGATGCCCTGGTCGTGGTTGTCGAGCTGGCCGCCAATCGTGGCCTTGAGGGCCTGGCCGCTGGCCAGGCTGCCGCCGGTGTAGTTGTCGAGGCGGGTGGCCTCGACCGTGAGGTCATGGCTGGCCGACAACACGCCTGCAAGGCTGTTGTCGAGGACGCCGGCGATGCGCAGGGTCAGGTCCTGGGCACTGATCACTCGCCCGCCACGGTTGTCGAGTTTGTTGGCAACCAGGCTGAAACCGTGATTGCTGGAAATCTCGCCCGCCTCGCGGTTGTCCACCACACCGATCTGACGCAACAACAGGCTGCCCGGCGAGCGCAGCAGGCCGCCGTTGCGGTTCACCAGCTGGCCGTGCTGCAGGTCGAGGTCGATGCCGGTTGCGCTGACCAGTTGCCCGTGGTCGTTCTGGTCGAGGCCGGTCAGCGTGGCATCGATCTGGCCGGCGGCGCTGATCCGCCCGTAGGCATTGTTGTCGAGCTGGGTGGCGACCAGCAATAGGCTGCCGGCACCGATATTGCCCTTGGCACTGTTGTCGATGGCACCGCTGCGCAGCTCGGCGTGGTCCTGGGCGCTGATGACGCCGAGATGGCTGTTGTCCAGGCGACCGGCCTTGAGCAGCAGCCCGGTGTTGGTCACCAGGGTGCCGCCCTGGTTGTCCAGCAGCCCCTTGCTGGTCAGGTCCAGGGCCGCGTTGGCCGAGACCTTGCCGCCCTGGTTGTTGCGCAGCGTGCCGGCATTCAGGGTAACGCTGGCGTCACTGACGATCAGGCCGGCGTCGCTGTTGTCCAGCTGGCCGTCCAGGGTCACATCGATGTGCTGGTGGCTGCTCAGCTTGCCGCCGTTGTTGAGCAGCTCGGTGCCGTGCAGGCTCAGGCGGTCATGGCCACTGAGCAGGCCCTTGTTCTGGTTGAGCAGGCGCTGCACGGTGAGGGTCAGGCCACGGTCGCCGATGACCTTGCCGCCTTGGTTGTCCAGCAGTTCGCTGGCATTCAGGACGACCTTGCCGGCGCTGGAAATCTCACCCTGCTGGTTGAGGATGCGCGCCGCGCTGATGTCGGCCACGGTGGTCGCGCCAATCTTGCCGCCCTGCTGGTTGTCGATCGTGTCGGCGGTGAGCAGCAGGCTGCCCAGGCTGGTCAACCTGCCGCCTTGATGGTTCAAGGTGCCCAGGTGGGCCTCGAGGTCGCCCTTGGCGGTGATGTTGCCCAGGCGCTGGTTGTCGACCGTGCCGGCGATCAGGTCGAGACGGCCATCGCTCTGCAGGTGGCCGGCATCGCTGTTGGACAGGCTGGCGACGTCGATGTGGGCCTTGCCCTTGGTGGTGGCCGCGCCCTTGTCGCGGTTGTCGAAATGCCCGCCGGTGACGGTCAGCGAGCGGTCGGCGAGGACCAGGCCGCCACGGTTGTCGAGACGCTCGCCATGCAGGGTCAGGTCGCCGAGGCTAGACAGCAGGCCGTTGTCACGGTTGTCCAGGGTCGCCACCTTGACGCCCAGTGTGCCGTCGCTGCGCAGGTTGCCCTTGCCGCTGTTGTCCAGGCCCACGGCCTTGAGGTCGAGCAGGCGCTTGGCCGAAACCAGGCCGAGGCGGTTGTCGATGTCGGCGCTGGCGTTGATCAGCACATCGCCCCCGAGCAACTGGCCGCCACCGTTGAGCAGGCCGGCGGTGCTGATGTCCAGGCGGTCGGCACCGAGCTTGCCGCCGCCCTGGTTGTCCAGCAGCGCATGGGTGGTCAGCTTGGCCTGCCGATCGCTGCCGACCAGGCCTTTGTCACGGTTGTCGAGCTGGGTGGCAGTCACCTGCAGGCCGCCCAGGCCAACCAGGCGGCCGCCACGGTTGTCGAGGGTTGCGCTAACGTCCACCACGGCCCTGCCCTTGCCTTGCAGCAGGCCTTGGTCACGGTTGTCGATCGCGTGGGCATTGACCGTCAGGGTGTCGTCGGCCAGTACCTGGCCTTTGCGGTTGTCCAGCTGGCCAGCCGTCAGCGTGGTCACTCGGCCTTTGAAGGTGCCGCCCTGGTTGTCGAGGGTGGTGCTGCCGGTGGCATCCAGGGTGCGGTTGGCCACCACGCTGCCACGGTTGCGCAGGGTCTGGCCCGTGAGGGTCACGTCGCCGTGGGCATTGCGGGTGTTGTCCGGCTCCACGCCGGCTTCGATGACGCCCTGGTTGTCGATCCGCGCGCCGGCCACGGTGATGCTGTCCCTGGCGGCGAGGCTCTGGCCGACGCTCACATCGTCACGCACGCGCACGGTGGCGCTGCCGGCGGCGTAGGTCTTGCCGGTCAGCTCGGCGCTCTGCGCGGCGATCGTCAGGTTGCCGGCACTGGACGTCTGCGCCAGGGTCACCTTGCCGTTGGCGTCCACCTGGATATCGCCGGTGGTGGCGGCCATGTTGCCGGCCAGCTTGACGCCCACGCCCTGCTCGGTGCCGACCAGGCGAATGGTGTTCGCATACATGCCACCCAGCGCCGAGCTGTCGATGGCCAGCAGCGGCTTGTCGCCGCCCTCGTCGGCACGCGGCGTGGCCTGCAGGGTGTCAGCCTTGACGTCGTTGCGCCCGGTGACGATGTTCAGTTGCTTGGCATGCAGCTCGGTGTTGAGCTTGGCGCTGCGGGTGATCAGGTCGAACTGGTCGAGGTTGGTGGCGTTGAGCGCGTCGCCTTCGATGGCGATGTCGCCACCGTCCACCTGGAAGCGGTCGAGGCGCTCGCCGTCCATGATCGGCTTGCCGGTGGTGAGGGTCGCCCGCGGCGTGTTGATGAAGCCGCAGCCCTTGCAGGTGATGCCATGGGGGTTGGCGACGATGACCCGGGCCGCCTGCCCCGCCACCTCGGTGTAGCCCTGCAGGGTACTGCGGTTGCCGCCGGTGACCTGGTTGAGGATCACCTGGGCCGCCTGCCCCCTGAGGTTCGGGTTGCCGACGATGATGCCGCCCAGCTGGGTCGACTGGGTCTTGTTCGTGGCGTTGTTGAGGATCAGCCCGTTGCTGCCGACGTTGTAGTCGCGGAAGGTGTTGCTCGACAGGCCGCTGCCATTGGGCGTGGCGATGTTGACGATCGGCACCCCGTTGCCGGCCTGCTTGATGCTGGTGTTGGCATTGGCCGCCGCATCGATGGTCAGTTGCGCGGCCGTGGCGACGATGGGGTTGAGGAACAGCACACCCGCGACGATCAGGGCGATGCATTGGTTCAGTGGGGTGCGGATATCCATGTCGAACGAACTCCAGTCGCTGCTCGGGCCAGTTGCAGACCCGCCCCTGGCGGGGCGGCGATGTCACGGGTAAAGGGTGGGTCGGGGCTCAGAAGAACGCGTCGACGCGGAAATAGATCGGGTGCTCGCGGCGGGTGATGACGTCGGGGCGTTCCAGCGAGCGGGCGAAGGTGGCGCTGGCGGCGAAGTACTGGCCGCGCACGTTGAACTCGAAGGCGTTGCCGCTCAGGCGACCATGGTCCTGGCCATTGCCGTGCTGGCCCTTGATCACCCCGGCGTCATAGGCGAAGGCCATGCCGTATTCGCGCAGCCACGGCTGCAGTGCGGCCCAGGTCACCGGGCGGCGCCAGCGCAACTGGTTGCGCCAGTAACCGCCGCTGTCGCCGGTGAGGGTCTGTTCCTTGAAGCCGCGCACCGAGGTCAGCCCGCCGACGCTGATGCGCTGGCCACTGTAGAGGGCGTCCTCGCTGCGCTGGCCGGTGGCCAGGCTGTCGAAGCTGAACTGCTCGCCCCACAGCTGGAACGGCTGCAGGTAACTCAGGGTGAGGGTGTACTTGTTGTAGCGCGCCACCGGTTCGTTGCCGCGCGGATCGCCCGCGCCCTGGGCGTCGAGCGCGCCGATGCCCTGCTGCCAGCCGGCATCGAGGTTGACGAAGGCGTTGCCGATGCGCCGGCCGTGGTTGACGCCCAGCTGGCGCTCGGTGATACGGGTGCTGGAGACGTCGATCAGGGTGTCGTCCAGGTAGTTGCGCGCACGCAGGTGGCTGACGCCGGCATTGACTGCGGTCTTGCTCAGGCTGTCGCGGTGGATCACCCGTTCGGCCTGGAACTGGTGCACGCTGTTGTCGCCGTCGAGCTTGAAGGGAAAACCGCTGGAGGTGTCACGGGTGCGGTAGTAGTTGTGGTTGTAGCTGTAGTTGAAGGTCCACCAGCCCCACGGCAGGCTGTAGTTCAGGCCGTGGCTGTCGGAATGGCGCCAGTGGTCGCTGACCACGTCGCGCCCGCCGCGCAGGCTCAGCTGATCGGCCAGGCCCAGCGGGCTGTCCCACTCCAGGCCGAGGTTCATCTGCTGTTCGCCACTGCTGGCGTCACCGTTGTTGTGCCGGCTGGCCGAGACGCGCCAGGGCTTGTCACGCTGGCCCTTGAGCTGGACGCGACTGCCGCCGACCTCCTGGCCGGGGATCAGCTCCACCTCGACCTGGCGCGAGGGCAGGCGGCCGAGCTGGTCGACCATCTGTTCCATGTCGCGCAGGTTGAGCACCTCGCCGGTGTTGCCGGGGAAGGCCATGGCCATTTCCCGGGGACTGGCCAGGGCGGAGCCGTCCAGCCCTTCCAGGCGACCTTCGACAATGATGATCTGCAGCACGCCGGAGCCCAGGTCCTGCTGGGGCAGGTAGGCGCGAGTGGTCAGGTAGCCGCGGTTCAGGTAATGGTCGGTGATGCGCTTGAGCAGGTCATTGAGCTGGCCGACTTGCAGGCACTTGCCCTGGTACCCGTCGAGCAGGGCCTGGCGCTGCCGATCATCCAGCAGGCTGGCGCCTTGCAGCTCGACACGCTGGATCTGGAAGCAACGCCCTTCCTGGCTCGGCTGGGCCGGTGCCTGCGGTGCCTGCCTGCCCGGCAGTTGCTGCAGCTCTTCGAGGCGCTTGCGCTGCTCTTGCAACAGGTTCTCCTGGCGGTCGCGGATCAGGTCGCGATCACCAGGTGTCTGGAACGGTGCGGCACTGGCCAGCAAAGGCAAAAGTGCCAAGCCTGCGGCCAGGAAGCGGGTAGGAAGGGGCATGGGGGCGTGGTCCATCACATAAAGCCGAGCGCATCACTGCGAAATAGCTGCGCAGGGTACTAGAGGACAGCAGTGCCATCAATAAGCCACACGTCTTCTGATATGGCCGGATAATTCCTTTACGCCGGTCAGCCGCCCTTCCGTGCGTTACTGTTGTCGCGCAGGCTGGCCGGCTGGCCGGAACCACCAGCCCTGCTGCATGCCCGCCGCCGCCAGCAGGATCAGGCCCACGCCCAGCCACTGCACCAGCGCCAGGCGATGGTCGAAGGCGACCCAGTCGACCAGGATCGCCGCGATCGGGTAGATGAACGACAGCGCCCCGGTCAACGCCGTGGGCAGGCGCTGGATGGCGCTGTACAGCAGCACGTACATCAACCCGGTATGCACGATCCCCAGCGTCACCAGGCTGCCGAGCGCCGGCAACTCACCCGGCAGTCCACCGATTTTCACCCAGGGCGCCAGCAGCAACACGCCGGTGCTCACCTGGATCAGCGCGATCAAGTGCGGCGGCGTGCCGGTCAGCCGCTTGATAATCAGCGCGGCCACGGCATACAGGAACGCCGCGCCCAGCGCCAGGACGATGCCCAGCAGGTACTCGTCGCCACTGGCCTGGCCCGCGCCATGGGCGCTGACGATGGCCAGCATGCCGAGGAACGCCACGCTCAACCAGGTCAGCTTGGCCGGGGTGATCTTTTCACCGAGGAACAGCGCGGCCAGGCCCACCAGCATGAACGGCTGGACGTTGTACACCGCCGTGCCGATGGCGATCGAAGCCCGCGAATAGGAGGCGAACAGCAGCACCCAGTTGCCGACGATCGCCACCCCGCTGGCCACCGCCAGCAGAAAGGTGGTGCGGGTCAGCACGCCCGGTTTGAGAAAACCCATGGCCGCGCAGATCAGCAGCAAGGTGCCGGCGCCAAACACGCAGCGCCAGAACACCACTTCCAGCACCGGCTGCCCGGACACCAGCACGAACCAGCCAATGGTCCCGGAGATCAGCATGGCGGCGATCATTTCCAGCGAGCCACGGCGCAGCGAATTGTCCATCTCACACCTCCTGTCGACGATGGGCACAGTATGCGGAGGGTCGAGGGCGACCTTCCAGCGGATAACCAAGGCATATCGGTGCTCTCGCCTTTACTATCAAGGCATATATTGAAAATCACCTAACGAGGCTGCCATGACCGATGCCATCGACCAGTTGCTGATCAACGCCCTGATGGAAGACTCGCGCCGTTCGCTCAAGGCCTTGGCGCAGATCAGCGGATTGTCGGCGCCCAGCGTCAGCGAGCGCCTGCGCCGCCTGGAGGAGCGCGGCGTGCTGCGCGGCTATACGGTGGAGGTAGACCCGCGCTGTTTCGGCTACCAGTTGCAGGCCATCGTGCGCATTCGCCCGCTGCCGGGGCAGTTGCAGGAGGTGGAACGGCAGATCGTGGCCATTCCCGAGTTCACCGAATGCGACAAGGTTACTGGCGAAGACTGTTTCATTGCCCGCCTGCATGTGCGCTCGATGGAGCAGCTGGACACGCTGCTCGACCGCCTCAACGTGCTGGCCGAGACCAATACGGCGATCATCAAGAAAACGCCGGTGAAGCGGCGGTTGCCGCCGATGGCGTGAGGGAGGTTTTGCAGTTGCAGGCTTTATCGCGGGGCAAGCCCGCTCCCACGTAGTCGGCTCGGCCAAAATTTGTACACATAAATGTCACCATAAGTGCCATTTTTGTGTGCACTTTTAACCGGTAACGCCCCATTAAGTTACACACTCCAATCAACTAAATCTGACCAATCGATCAACTAAAAGACCGAGTAAAAAATATAACCTGTTCACTTGGTCAGCTTATATTTCCTTTATTTCATCCACTTATCTTTCAAATAGATAGATTCAAAATATTAGCCACCTGAAAGCGAATTGATCGCTGGCATGGAACTGGCTTTTGTGTGTTTGTGTTTTGTATACAAGTTTTACGAAACATAAATACACAAGAACCCGTAGCGTCGCCCCACCGGCGACCGTTGCGCCCAGAACCCAGTGATGCCAACGCCTGCACCGACGAGATGGCGAGCCCGTGCGCCAGCGCCCGCTCATCGCAGTCACACGCATCAGGAGCCGCCGGAATGAGTAGCAGCCTCCCCCTTGCCCCTGAACTTTCCGTTGCCAGCCCCCATCCCTCGACCACGACCCTCGAAGGCCACCCGGCCGATCTCGAGCTGAGCCCTCGCCTGCACAACCGCGACCTCGCCCCGACCAAACTGGCAGGCCGCCGCTGGGGCGGCTACAGCATCTTCGCGCTGTGGACCAACGACGTGCACAACATCGCCAACTACTCCTTCGCCATGGGGCTGTTCGCCCTCGGCCTGGGTGGCTGGCAGATCCTGCTGTCGCTGGCGATCGGCGCCGCGCTGGTGTACTTCTTCATGAACCTGTCCGGCTACATGGGGCAGAAGACCGGCGTGCCGTTCCCGGTGATCAGCCGCATCGCCTTCGGCATCCATGGCGCGCAGATCCCGGCGCTGATCCGCGCGGTGATCGCCATCGCCTGGTTCGGCATCCAGACCTACCTGGCCTCGGTGGTGCTGCGGGTGCTGTTGACCGCCGTGTGGCCACAGGTGGCCGCCTATGACCATGACAGCATCCTCGGCCTGTCGAGCCTGGGCTGGGTGTGCTTCGTGGCGATCTGGCTGGTGCAGCTGGTGATCCTCGCCTACGGCATGGAGATGGTGCGCCGCTACGAGGCCTTCGCCGGCCCGGTGATCCTGCTGACCGTGGCGAGCCTGGCGGTGTTCATGTACTTCAAGGCCGATGCGCGCATCGCCTGGTCGGTCGCCGAGCCCCTGAGCGGCTACGAGATGTGGCGCAACATCTTCGCCGGCGGCGCGCTGTGGCTGGCGATCTACGGCACCCTGGTGCTCAACTTCTGCGACTTCGCCCGCTCCTCGCCGTGCCGTAAAACCATCCGCGTCGGCAACTTCTGGGGCCTGCCGGTGAACATCCTGGTGTTCGCGGCGATCACCGTGGTGCTGTGCGGCGCACAGTTCCAGATCAACGGCCAGGTCATCGACAGCCCGACGCAGATCGTCGCCAGCATCCCCAACACCGCGTTCCTGGTGCTGGGCTGCCTGGCCTTCCTGATCGTCACCGTGGCGGTGAACATCATGGCCAACTTCGTCGCCCCGGCCTTCGTGCTCAGCAACCTGGCGCCACGCCACCTGAACTTCCGCCGCGCCGGGCTGATCAGCGCCACCCTGGCGGTGCTGATCCTGCCGTGGAACCTGTACAACAGCCCGCTGGTGATCGTGTACTTCCTCTCGGGCCTGGGCGCCCTGCTTGGCCCGCTGTACGGGGTGATCATGGCCGACTACTGGCTGCTGCGTAAGGGCCGTATCAACGTACCCGAGCTGTACAGCGAGAATCCCGCCGGCGCCTACCACTACACCCGCGGCATCAACCTGCGCGCCGTGGCCGCGTTCATCCCGGCCGCGCTGCTGGCGATCATCCTGGCCCTGGTGCCCAACTTCCACGGTATCGCGCCGTTCTCCTGGCTGATCGGTGCCGGTATCGCCGCCGCTGTCTACCTGCTGATTGCGCCACGCCACCGCCAATACCTCGATGTCAGCGGCGAATGCATCGCCGTCGACCACAGCAGCCACTGATTTCAGGGAGATCCGTCATGCGTATCCTGATCGCCAACGTCAACACCACCGAAGCCATCACCGAAGCCATTGCCGAGCAAGCGCGCAGCGTGGCCGCGCCCGGTACCGAGATCGTCGGCCTGACCCCGTGGTTCGGCGCCGAGTCGGTGGAGGGCAACTTCGAGAGCTACCTGGCCGCCATCGCGGTGATGGACCGGGTGCTGGCCTATGACCAGCCCTTCGATGCCGTGATCCAGGCCGGCTACGGCGAGCATGGCCGCGAAGGCCTGCAGGAGCTGCTGGACGTGCCGGTGGTGGACATCACCGATGCCGCCGCCAGCACCGCCATGTACCTGGGCCACGCCTACTCGGTGGTGACCACCCTGGACCGCACCGTGCCGCTGATCGAAGACCGCCTCAAGCTCTCCGGGCTATACGAGCGCTGCGCTTCGGTACGCGCCAGCGGCCTGGCGGTGCTGGAGCTGGAAAGCGACCCGCGGCGTGCGGTGGAAGCCATCGTCGAGCAGGCCGAACGGGCCGTGCGCGAAGACAAGGCCGAGGTCATCTGCCTGGGTTGCGGCGGCATGGCCGGGCTCGACGAGCAGATCCGCCAGCGCACCGGGGTGCCGGTGGTGGACGGCGTGAGTGCGGCGGTGACCATTGCCGAATCGCTGGTGAGGCTGGGGTTGAGTACCTCCAAGGTACGCACCTACGCCACGCCGCGGGCGAAGAAGGTAGTGGGCTGGCCGATGCGTTTCGGTCGCTGATCTACAGCAGCGCCCGTCGCAGGGCAAGCCCGCTCCCCTGGCGTCAAAAGCAATTCGTGGGAGCGGCGATGCGGCGGCCCGACTTGCCCCGCGATGAGGCCAACAAGGTCAGCGCAACAGCCTCGCCAGCCGCTCGCCACTGCCACACGCCAAGGTGAACCCCAGCGCACCATGCCCCAGGTTCAGCCACAGGTTGCGATACCGTGTGGCCTCGATGATCGGCACCCCGGTCGGCGTCGCCGGCCGCATCCCAGCCCACTCCACCGCCTGCCTGTAATCAGCGGCCTCCGGCAGGGTCTCGCGCGCCAGCCGGCACATGCTCGCGAGCCTGCCGGCGTCCACCGACTCGTCGTAGCCGACGATGTCCACCATCGCCGCCACACGCAGTTGATCGTCCAATCGGGCATAGACAATCTTGCGCTCGTAGTCGGTGATGCTCACCTCTGGCGCCCGGTGCGTGGCACCGACCGGCGCGGTCAGGCTGTAGCCCTTCAGTGGATAGACCGGTAGCTTCAAGCCCGGCAACGCCAAGCCGGCACTGCGGTGCCCGGCGCTGAGTACAAGGCGCTGCAGTTCCAGCCGCTCGTTGCCCATCTCAAGCGCCAGCACCTGATCACCGTGCGTGATCAGCCGTGTCACCGGCCGCCCCAACAGCAACCGGCATTGCCCGGACGCTTCCAAGCGCTCGGCTAGACGCAGGCAAAAACGGTGGCAATCGGCGACTTCCTCGCCTGGAGTAAACACACCGCCAACGAAGGGTGCATCGGCCAGCGCCGGGTCGAGTCCACGCAGTTCGGCGGCATCCAGTGTTCGTTGGCTGTCGGGATCAAGCAGGTGCTGGCGCCCGTGGTCGAATGCACGCTGGGTACGGAATGCGACCAGCTTGCCATTGCGTCGCCAGGCGAAATCATCGAGGCCGTCCTGCTCGCGCCAGCGCTGTAACACCGCCTGGCTTTCGAGCGCCAGGCTCAGCAACTGAGCAGCATTACGGCGATTAACGGAGGTGCGGCAGGCCATGACGAAAGCCGCCAGCCAACGCCACTGCGCTGTGTCCAGACGCACGCGCAGGCGCAACGGCGAATCCCCCTGCAGCAGCCAGCCAAGCGCCTGCCACGGCACACCGGCATCGGCCAGAGGCGCCACATAGCGATACGAAAGCTGTCCACCGTTAGCGAAACTGGTGGCGCTGGCCAGGCTGTCACGGGCCTCGACCAGGTCGACCTGCCAACCGTCGCGCACCAGCGCATAAGCCGTCGCCAGGCCGACCACCCCGCCGCCGATCACTGTCACCCGCTGGTTCATGCATCCATTCCCGTCCCGGCCTGATGGCCAGACAGTAACAGCAGGTCAGGTCGGGCAGCCAGACTCGCCGTGATCGAGCCCCTGGCGCACGTTGCGGCTGAGCAGGGTCGCCTTGCCATCGCGCCAGGTCAGCGTGAGCACGTACAAGGTGTCGAAATCGTCGCGATGCCAGTCTTCGGTGAGCACCCGCTCCTCGCCCAGGGCCTTGCCGGCCACGGTGTTGATCAGTTCCGGAAGATAGCCGCGTGACCAGGCGGTGTAGACCGTCGCATTGCGGTACTTGCTGCTGAGCAATTCGTCAGCCAGATCGTCGGTGTCGTTGGCGCCATAGTCGATGTTCACCGGCAAGCCGAGGCGGATGGCGCTGGGGCTGATGGTCATCAGCGGGCGGATATAGCTGTAGCGCTCATCCTGGCTACCTTCCTCGACACCCCGCGAAGGGTTGGCGGCGAATACGTAGTCAGCCTTGCCGAAGCGCTCGGGCAGCAAGGTGGCGAGGTCCAGGGCGCGGTTGAGTCCCTGGCAGTTCAGCTGTCCCAACCCCTCCCCGGGTTTCTCGGCGTGACGCAGGAAGACCAGGGTCTGGGTGCCATCCACGGGTTGCGCGCGGCTTTCGACCACATCCAGGGCCAGCGGCACGGCCGCAGCGGCGAGCGTCAGGCTCAACAACAGGTGACGACGACGGCGAAGGAAGGTGGGCAGCTTCATCTGGGACGAACTCTTCGTGGCAAGGGGTACTGGGTTGCCCCGCCACATGGTCCGGCAGCCTTGGCTGCTGGTCGTCCCTGTCGTGAATGCCATCCGTGGCAGCGAGTGAGGGTCAGAGTGCCCTCGACCCGTTTGGTTCCTCCCTGGGCGCACATGCCGTTCCATGGACATAGGCCACGTTAACGCATGTGTGTTGCTGAATTATTGCTCGCGGCTCAATCGTCGCGGGTCAGCACAGTTCCGGTCTATCGCAGGACCGGTGAGCCCCAAAGGCTTGAGTCAAAGCGCTGGGAGAGCAACGTCACGTCGCATCCTTGTAGCGGTCTCTGAATACAATCAGGCATACACCAAGCACGATAGCGAAAGACTTCCACAGCACCACATCAACACCATTGAGCGTTTCACGGTGCAAGAACAGCATACCGAGCCCCCCCATAGTGAGAAGACTCACGCCAAGCCAGGTACGCAGCCGGGGTGACCTCAACCAGCGATCAATCGCAAAGCCTATGAACAGCGACAGGGCGATCTGAACAGGATCCTCGTACATCAATGGCTCTCAGACAGTTAGGCTCTGGACAAAGAGCCAGGAGAACCTGGGACGATACCTGTGGAAATACCACTCCATATGCCAGCCAAGGCCTGACAAGCAGGTAGGAAATTTCCCAGATCAAGCAGCCAATACTCCAGCACAAGGTTTTCATCACCCGGTTCCCAACCATCGTGCACCTCAATCGTCCCGGGTCAGCACCTCCAGCAGCTCGATCTCGAAGGTGAGGTCCGAATTCGGTGGAATCGAACCGACCGAGCGCTCGCCGTAGCCCAGGTACGCCGGGACCAGTAGCTTGCGCTTGCCACCCACGCGCATGCCCATCAGGCCCTGGTCCCAGCCCTTGATCACCCGGCCGGTGCCGATCACGCACTGGAACGGCTTGCCGCGCGACCAGGACGAATCAAACTCGCTGCCGTCGGCCAGGGTGCCGCGGTACTGGGTGGTGATCAGCGCGCCCTTGACCACGGCCTTGCCGTCGCCTTCCTGTAGATCGATGACTTGCAGCTCACTGCTCATGGCAGGTTCCTCGAGACGGTTTTGGTGGGCGCCCTTTTCTCAGGAATGCGTGGGTTTGGCAAGGCGGGTCGGCTCAGGACGGGGCGAACTGTTCGAAGATCTGTTGGCCGGTGAGGTCCTTGGTTTCGTTCTTGAAGCAGTACCAGGCGGGTTTTTCGTCGATGAAGATCTGCTCGGTGAAGGTCCAGTTTGCCTTACCGTCGAGCAGGCCGACGGGTACGACATAGAGGTTGCTCTCTTTCAGGCGGTAGAACAGGTGCGTGCCGCACTGGCCGCAGAAGCCGCGCTGGGCCCAGGGGGAGGAGTCATAGACGCTCGGGGTTGGACCTTCGAACTGTGGGGGTTCGGCGCAATGGACGGCCAGCAGTGGGCCGCCGGTCCATTTGCGGCACATGCTGCAGTGGCAGGCGCTGACGTGGTTGTTATCGACCTTGACGGTCAGTTTGGTGGCTTTGCATAGGCAGGTGCCTTGGTTTTCCTGGGGCATGGGGGGCTCCTTGCTGTTGTTTTTGGGAGTTGGAGTATAGGTGGTGGGTTCGGGTTCGGGTTCGGGTTCGGGTTCGGGTTCGGGTTCGGGTTCGGGTTCGGGTTCGGGTTCGGGTTCGGGTTTCAGGGTGTGGGTTTTTAATTTTTTATGCGCATTCATAGAAGATAACGACATTTAGTCACCTTTCCGCCCTTACGGCGGGTTACTTTGGTCTTGGCCAAAGTAACCAAAGCCGCCCCGCTCCGTTCATCCGGCCCCTGCGCTTCGCTCCGGGGTTCCCTCGCTCCGTTCTTGCTCCCGGGAGGACCGCGCTGAACGCCCCATCCTGGGGCGCAGCGCTTGACGGCCATCCATGGCCGTCACCTCCCTCCGCAAGAACTCCGCTCGGCCTCCTGAAGTCGCAATTGGTGTTGCATGAACTACCGCGCACTTAGAAGCAAGAGCAAGAGCAAGAGCAAGAGCAAGAGCAAGAGCAAGAGCAAGAGCAAGAAATTCTAAGTTTGTTGTTTGGCAGTTAATTATGTATTGGCTGTTCCGGCCCTTTCGCGGGGCAAGCCCGCTCCTACAGATAACTATATAA
>Ga0209370_1000178_pt1 | contig 121992 bp, 112 predicted proteins | sample AgamicAtPrz_FD_187164 | JGI IMG/M metagenome (GOLD analysis project Ga0209370, IMG submission 187164) | Agave microbial communities from Guanajuato, Mexico - At.P.rz (SPAdes) (version 2) | ecosystem: Host-associated > Plants > Phyllosphere > Phylloplane/Leaf | place: Guanajuato, Mexico...
AATCACCAAAATGGTCGAACTCATTCAGATTGCTCCAGCTCTAAAGTTGCAAATATTCTTTGCAAGATGTCTGCAAAGTTTGCTTATTATGGCATATGTTTCTACAATTTTTTTATAATTTGTTTTCATCGTCGCAGAAAGGGTATACCAAATTCGGCTTATATATTGTAAATTTTGCGATGATTTAGCAATGTTAAAAAATGACAAAATTTCAAGTAATTTAATGGAGCTTATTTTAAACTGAATTGACAAAAACAGTTCATGTATTTTGTGTAACGGCTATAGAGTTCTCTCCAATCACTAATAGTTCATTCCATCGAGTCAGATAGTTTTTTGAACGGTGGCATTGTTTCATATGCCAAGATGAACTTCGAGAATGATAACCGACTTGTAAATAGTGACTACCGAATCGGTTACGAACTGTGCTGAGCGTTTGCATCAATTGTTGTCTTTGATGAATTAACTCCAGAGGTTGCCATAAATCATCAATGTGATGTTGACGGGGATGCAAACCACAAAATAAAACTCCAATCTTAATGTATTTCTTATTTTCTTTATATAAAACATCAATTTGTTGCATTGCTGCTTTTGTTAATATACATAGATCATCTGTTGCATAATTTAAGCCTATCGCTTGAGATGATGCTTTTTTATAAGGTGGTTTATCTATTTTTTCATAAAGCATGACTTGAATGCAGGCACATAGTTGCTCTTGTTTCATTAAACGGCGATGAGCACGGTTGAGATGGAAAATAAGTGCTTGTTTAATAATTTCAATGCTGGATAAAGCTTGAGCAAAACTACGTGAAGCTAAAATTCGTTTTGTGACGATGGCAGGATCGTCGAGTTGAATACAGGATTGGCCTTTTAGCTCACGAATGGTACGTGCCATCACCACAGAAAAAGCTTTTGCTAGATGATGCTCATTGGCAAAAGTTAAGTCTAAGCATGAATAAATCTCATAGCTTCGTAATTGTTTGACCAATTGATAGCCAATTCCCCACACTTCTTTGACCGAAGTATTTTGCATGAGGTCTTCAAGAAGCAAAGGATCTAAAGTGATGAAATTACAAATTTTATTAAAGCTTGGAATCTTTTTAGCATAGTGATTGGCTAATTTTGCTTGAGTTTTTGAATATCCGATACCAATACAGCAAGGTAAGCTTAACCAACTTTCTAGAGTTTCTACGACTTTGGCACAGTAAGAGTGAATATCTATAGACTGTAGGTAAGGGGTAAGGCGAATAAAGCATTCGTCAATAGAATAAGCTTCTAAATCATCGGGTGAGAAAAACTCCCCAAGTACTGAAAAAAAGCGACGCGACATCTCGGCATATAAAGTGTAGTTACTTGAATAGACGTGTACACCTGCTTGAAGAGCCTCTTGCTCGATTTGATACCATGGAATACCCATTTTGATACCCATGTTTTTTGCTTCTTCACTACGTGATACAACACATCCATCATTATTAGAAAGTACTACAACAGGCAGACCAATAAGTTTGGGGTTAAATAAGCGCTCACAACTGACATAACAATTATTGATGTCGACAAGCGCGTAAATTTCGCGGTGTGAGATTTCCATTGTGACTTACCCCATTAAAAATATTGGTAAAACGACATATTGATATTATTTTCATAAACACAGTGAGGTGGTGTGTTAATCGAAAAAATTACATCTTGAATATGTAACAAAATCAAGTTATCAAAGTTTCTAACGGAAAGCTAGAGGAGTTCTGTGGGTTTATCTCAAGTTAACCATAGAAAAAATAGATAAGGGATTAACGTTTTTAATAAAAAAAAGGAGATCGTATAGATCTCCTTTTGATGAAACATTCTAAGTTAGTTTTGATTACCATTTATGACTATAAGAAACTTTCAGCGTTGCGCCATTTGCCACTAAATGGCTAGTGTTATCACTTGTTCTTAATAGTTGGCTGTAGAGAGGATAGTACTTACGGTTAAACATATTCTCTAAACCAATCGTCACAGTGTCTTTTTTGTTAAGCGCAAAGCTACTGATTAAATCTGCTGTGGTATAAGTTTTTACATCGTAACGACCAAAACCATTTACACCATTCAAGCGATAATCTTCTGCGCCAAAGTATGTGGCTTGCAGGCGATTTGTCCAAGTTTCAGTTGGGCTATAAGATACGTAAGCTGTGAGTTTTAATGGTGGAATACGGAAGCCTGTCATGTCTTGTTCAGCACCGTTTTGCGGTTTTTCACGACCTTTCATCCACGTAACGCTACCACCCGTTCCCCAAACGTTCGCATCGTCCAAATAGTCAAAAGTTGCTTCCACACCAGTAACTTTTTCTTTGGTTCTAGCAAGTACTAGACCGTTATTGAATGATTGCACAGCGCCTAGGTCAGAAGTAGAGTGGAAGACCGCTAAACTTGAAGAGAAGTTATTGAAGTTTCCTTTCCAGCCCAACTCGTAGTTATCTACTTTTACAGGCTCTAAGAATGACGAACCAAGGTTAAAACCTTCGCCAGCATTACGGATAATCAAGCCTACATCAGGTAATTGGAAACCTTGGTTAAATGATGCATAAATCGAGTTTTGATCATTCGGTGAGAAAGTCAAATTGGCATTGTATAACCATGCTTCGGCTTTCACTTTTCCGCCTGGAACTGTGTAAGGATTAGTTTTGCCTAATTGTGATAATGGAACAAAGCTATCAATTTGGGCGTAGCTATCTTCATAGCGTGTACCAGCTTCTGCTGACCATTGATCATTAAAGCGGTGCTTTAGCTGTACAAAACCACCCACACTTTGCGTGGTGAGCTCAGGCAAATAAATAAGCTTGCCAGTTTTTACAAACTCTAAGCCACCAGATTGATCATAAATTTTTTGATCAAAAATATCTAAAGGCATTTCGCTTTTTTCACGGCTAAAGTCGCCCCCCCAAACCAATGAGGTATCCCCTAAAAACTCAAGTGGTGTGGTAACAGTTAAGCGGCTACCGAGTACGTTATTTTCTTGATAAATCTGATCGACTTGTCCACCACGATTTGCATTTTTTCGTGCATCAAATGGTGAAAAACGGGTAAAGAAGTCGCGGTAATAAATTTGAGCATCGACCTTATTACCAAAAAAGTCTTTATGGTTATAAGTTAAATTGTAGATCTGGTTTTCGTTTTTATTTTGGTCTTTGAGCTTTAAGCCTTTAATTGCTTTTGCTGGTACGGTTCCGGCAGGGGCATTCTTCACACTTGGGTCAGATGCATAATCTGAGTCTTGCTCGGCATTGTAGTAATTTGCAGCAAACTGTAGATATTGGTTGTCATCAATATGATAACCAAGTTTACCGCCTACGCTGTAGCCATCGGAATCATAAAGGTCGCCTTGACTTGGTTCAGGTGCAACACGGTCACCGCTTGCATCATACGGGCTACCAATACGTTGGTAACCAAAGTCGAGCGCATAATCAAAAGCGTTAAAGCTGCCTGTGAAATATTGATGAATATCGCCACTTAAAGCATTAGAACGGAAATTTGTTAAAGGTGTTTGAAGTCCAACCACGGTTTTAGCCGTAGGTTCACCGCCCGCAGCTTTTGTGGTAATTGAAATAATACCGCCAGCAGCACCACCACCATAAATTGCGTTACTGCCTCGAATCACTTCAATGTTGGCAATACTTTCAGGGTCAATTGCTGAAAGTCCGCGTGATGTGTCACGTGTAAGGTTCATTGGTACGCCATCGACCAAGATGAGGGCATTACGGCCACGTAAAGTTTGGCCGTAATCGGTAATGGTTCGGCTTGAATCTGACAGGCCCGGTACGGCTTTCGCTAAAACGGTTGCAATACTGCCAGATGAACCATTTCTTAAAAGTTCAATTTGCTTTTCATCTAGCTTGGTTACTTGCTTGGCAGAAGTAGAAAGTTCATCTGCACGTGAAGCGGTAATTGTGATTGTAGGTAATGCTTCAGGCTTTTTTTCAGCATCGGTGGTCTCAGAAGACGAGGCTGCAAAGGCTGAGTTTGAGAGAAAGATGGCCCCACCAAGTGAAAGGAGTGGAATAATATTTTTTACTTCAGACTTCCTCGTAAAAAGTTTGTGACTTTTTATCTTATTTCCCATTGTCTCGCCCTGAGAGTGATTTTAAATTTGTCGAATTATAAGTGAGAATGATTGTAATTCACAATATCGTTGTTGGACAAAAAATAATAAAATTCGTTTTTATTAATTGTTGTGTAGAGGACCGTATTTCTATCGCTCTACACGACTGAAAATTTATGAGATTTCCTTATAAGAATTCAAATGATTTTGATGGGCACGGCGAATAATACTTCGGTCATCACCGAGTACAAAAAGCTGAACGGATTGTTGTTTCCAAGCTGCAATATCTTCAGGTTGTCGAGGAATAGCACAGAAATGTTTTTGGCTATTTTTAGTCTTTAAATACATCTCTTGAACTTTTTCTTTCACTTTGGGATGGCTAGTTTGCCACGGCATTCCCATCGATTGAGAAAGGTCGGCAGCACCTTCAAGAATAATGTCGATGCCTTCGACTTTTAAAATTTCATCAAGTTGTTCTAGTCCTTGTAAGCTTTCAATCATGGCAATAACAACCATTTCGTTTGCAGCCTGTTGAACAAAACTCGCTAAATCGTCCATGCCGTATCGATTTAACCTTGTCGAATTCAGCCCCCTTTGTCCAAGCGGCATGTAGTGACAATAGTTCACGGCTTTTTGTGCTTGCTGGGCATTTTCAATACGCGGAAACACAATACCCGTTACCCCTGCATCGAGCAGAGGTAGAATCAAATGATTAGCGTTTAATGGCACTCTCATGAAGACATCAAGCCTCATGGCTCTAGCAGCTAAAACCATAGTCTCGACTTGAGACATACTAAATAAAGTATGTTCTAAGTCGATAATGATGAAGTCATAGCCGGCAAGTGCCAGTTGCTCGATATTAATGGGAGAGGCTACGGAACAAAATATTCCGTAGAGCGTCTCGCCGTGTGCTATTCGTTTCTTAAAAGAAATCGAATATTTATTCATATTCAATTTCCTTAATAAGACTGAGTGGGTTTGGTGTGGTTTGTACTCTTAGGCGAATTTCCGGAAGGAAACGGCGGCTTGCCAGCTGTTCAATGTCGATAGTGTCATCTGTAAAGTTAAATAATTCATATCTTTCGCTAAACTCTGGGTGAGCTTCTTTATGTTGATTGATGATGGTTCTTAACATAGTCCAGAATTTGATTTCATCGAAGTCATAATGTTCATTTAAGAAAATCGCTAACTCAGCCAGATTTACAAACCACAGCGCATCTTGAGTAAAGTCTCTTAACTCATTTGGAGAATGGGTTTCCAAGAAAGAGTTCGGATTAATTTTGGCATGTTCTTTCGGCGCATCCTGCAAGTTAGGTAAAAGGTCGGGCTCGCGCAACAGATGACGACTAAAACGAATGCCATCATGGAAATCTTTCAAAGCAGCTTTAACGGGTAAGCCATTTTTATGAATGAGCACCATGTTTTGTGCATGTGACTCTAAAGCGAGGCCGTGGCACCATAAAATATGCATGATCGGTAAATAAGCATTGGTGAGTAACTTTTCTAACCAGAACTCGATCCCGTACTCTTGAATCCACTCATCAATTAAAGGTTTTTGGTCTGTATCGAGTTGCATTAGACCGGTTACTGGCGTTGCTGATTCACCTTCTTTTAAGTAACTGTAAATACTTTCGCGCCAAATGCAGGCGAGTGCGCCGTATTGAACTGGAAGAGCAATTGGCTGGTTAATTGAAAGACCGCCAATCTCTCTTAAAATAACAGGTTTGCGTTGTTTTTCTAAAATATGGTCTTGTTCAACAATGTTATAAAGCCAGTCACTCATTTTTGCAGCATTTTGAACGGTATGCGGTGCCAATACACGAGAGGTAGAAGTATTGACCAAGTTCATTGCCAATTTGAGAGAAAGCGCCGAGATATCACTAATATTTGATAAGGTTCGAATTGACTGCTGTGGTAAATAGGTTGGACCTTCAATATCTAACGGAATGATGAGTTGGTTGCTGATTGCATCTTGATAATACAGTTCAATAATTTTATCCCACTGCCACGGATGAATTGGGGTGAGGATATAATCTTTAAAATCTACATTGTTATCTTTTAATTGGTCACTAATTGCCTGTAGATCTTTTTCTGAAAAATGCTGTTTATAAAGTTGCTCTAAATTAATGGTTTCACTTAAAACCAGTTTGCATAAACTGTTATGAGTCGCCACCCATTGAACCGTAAAACCTTCAGAAAGCTCTGGAGCATATTTCTGGTTTTCTTTTAAATCGAAGCCAATACGAGACTTAAAACTTGGGTGGTATAAATGCGCATTGGTAATTCGCGCTTCTTGTTCTAAATAAGGCAAGGTTCTTAAAGGTTGGGCAGGAACTTGGCTCAAAGTCTGAGCATGTTTAACGTAAGTTAAATTTAGCTCATCATTAAAGTTCTGCCATTTAACTGGGTCAGCTTCAATAATATTCTTGAGATCGGCAAGTAGCGTTTTTAAGTTAGGGCGAGTTTCAGCGTCTAAAGTAATATCAAAACGGGTTAAGCTTGAAGGATCTAACTTAATTCGTTTAAAACTAAAATGTCGTTTGGCCGCGCAGGTATAAAAAACCGTATCGGAAATATAAAACTTGATTTGACCTTTAGAAAACTCGTATTTAAAGGTATTTTCAAAAATGAGTGCTTCTAATAATTGGCCCATCACGCGATTTTCCGCAAGGGTCTTATAATTTGCTTGCTGTGTCGGTTGAAGAGGGCAAAGCGCTTCTGCGCCGCGATATTTATAAATAGGGTTTTCAACTTCAATCCAGATAGGATTGCCACCACTGTGGTAGAGGGTATTTAACATATTTGCCTTAATTGGTAATGTGAGTGAATGAATTAATAAATCGCGGTATTGCTGGTCTTTGGCGCTAAAGTTTTCTTGTGTGAGCGTAAGGCGGGTGACTTGCCAAAGTTCAGATTCTTCAATGGCCGTAACTCGCGCAATCGCACTGATGAGATGAGCAATGTGATTGATCACGAGGTAATATTTTAAAAAGGTCCATGCATCTTTTTGAGAGAACCAAACGGTACTATCTTCAGAAATAGATAAGTCGTCTTCTATCATTTCTGGAACAATGCTAATGCCTTCCATATCTCGAAGAATAAGGCGATGTGGATAGCCATTTTTAAATTCCATCAAACTGTTTTGCATATGAGCTTCTACGCTAATGCCTTTATTTGCAAACAACTCAATTAATGGAATAAGTGAAACTTTAACGTACTGTTTCCACCAAAAGGTAATGAAGTCTTTGGCATCTTTCGATTGTAGATTTTGATTTGGGGCAGCTTGCTGAATGAAGCTTAAAAGCGGGATTTCATGGTATTCGTTTTCTTCAACCAAGCCTCCGAGCATTCTGGTATTTTCTAATACCTCTGGCGTGAGTCCTGCCCGATAAATAATGCCAAATGAACTTTCAAGCTCTGGGATTTTGACTGTTTTCGCCTCTAACTCTGGCAGAAACACAAGGTCTGGATATTGCTCATTAATCTTATGATTGATAATAATTTTGCTTGCATCAATGGCACGTTCCATTTCATCCATTGGGTTATTACGAATGAAACTGGTAATTCGCACATCAATGGAAAGCTTTAAGAATAGGTTCGATTGAGGTAACCACACGGTACGAACAGATGAGGTTGGCCACACAGTTTGACCTAAAGCTCCAAAATAAATAACGTCTTGGTTATCTAAATGTTTCTTTAAAGATGGATGTTGAAGTAAGAAGTTGGCTTGCCAAGGGTGAGTTGGCATTAGCTCATAGTTTGCGAAGTTTTCTTGCAAACGCTCTTTTGCGGTCTCTAAAACTTCATCTTCAATATGGTAAGAAGGCTGTTCTTCACTTACCAGCTTTTGAATTAGAGAAGAATGAACCGCGAAGTAGTGAAGTTGGAAACTGGCGCCTAGCTCAGGGCTATATTTTTTCATGTCTTCTTTAGAAAAACCTAAATTGGCTTTAGAAGTCACATGAAAAGGATGCCCATATAACATGCCTTGTTCGGTTGCCTGAAAACCACTCAGTGCTTTAAGTGCTGATTGAGAGGGCTTATTTTCTAAAAAGAATTTTGTGTTCTCGATACTATTGGCAATATCGGAGTACAGGTTCTTATTTTGATTTTTATCTTTAAATAAGCTATTCAGTTCATCTGTAATAAGCTTCACTAAATTTTTAGGATCGGCGAGCGAGTCAAATGTATTGTTGCTTAAGTTTTGCAGGGTAAAACCACGCTGATATCTATGGTAGCCAGTGGTGGATAAATGCTGAACGGCGCCATAAACAACTGTGTTAGATGCATTAAATGTATAAGCAAAATACAGGGTATCTGGTTGCTCCGCATATAGGGTGAATAAAGGCGAGTCTTGAGAGGGAATAATATGCTCTTCAAGATTCACTTTGAGTTCACGAAAGAAAGTATTCAGGTACTGTTCGAAAAGTTTATAAGACCATGCATCTGTTGTAATAATTGAGTTCATTCTTGTGCCTCTTTTAAAATTGTATCCATTAAGAATCTGTTCAAAATAACCACTAATCCCGCACCGATAAAAAATAGTGAAGTGCAGATTAATGCAGCGGTAATATTGAAAAATGAGTAGGTGAGGGTGATGGTGATTGGGCCAATAAGTTGCCCTAAAACAAAGGCACTGTTAGAAATACCAATCACTTTTCCTTGGCTTTGAGCGCCAGCTTTTAGAGACATTGTGTGTAAGATCGAAGGAATCAAAGCTGCAAAGCAGAAACCTTGTATGAGTCGTAATATAAGAATCAGCCAGAGATTAGAAACCCAGATCAATGCAAAAATTGTGATGCCACAAATTAAAGATGCATAAACGAAGTTATTAAAAGAATCTCCTTTATGGTCATTTCGTTTTCCCCAATAGGTTGCTGCAATAAAAGCCGCGCCCCACGAGAGTGCATGAATTGTTCCTGTTAAGCTTGCAGCAGATAACGATGAATGAGTGCTCTGGCTTATTTCACTAATGTATAAAACAAAGCAAGACACTAAGCCAAAGCCGCCCGCTTGAACCAAAATACCGGCGCTTAACCATGAAAAAATCGTTCTATCAAAGAAGGCTGGAAGCTTAGATTTCTCTTTGGTTTTTGACGCTTCGGTTTTAACGGGATTGGTTAATACAAATGACGCAATCAAAATTAAGGTCATCACAACAAATGCAGTCGCGTTAAGTAATACTTCAACTCTCCACTGATCCATAAATATCCCACCGAGAACCGGACCACATAGGCAAGCAAGCGCAACACTACTTTGTAGTTGCCCAAAAGCGGCACCTCGCTGTTGCTCATTGGAAAGATATGAAACATAAGCATTTAAGATCACGGAAAGACCGCAAAACCCGAGTAAAATTCGAGCAAAAATAAATAGGTATAAATGCTGGGCGCTCGCCATCAGCAGTATTGAAATACAGAAACCAGCCAAAGAAAGTAACAAGGCTTTTTTATGGCCGAATGTGTCGGATAGATGACCCACAATCGGTGCTGTAAATAAACTGCCAATAGCCGGAGCCGCGAGTGCCAAACCAGCCCAGATAGTGGGAGCACTCATATGCGCCGTCAGTTTTTCCATATAAAGCGGCATGATTGGAATAAGTACCATAAGCCCAAAAGTGGAAAAAAACTGACAGAGCAAAATAATGAAATGATCTAGGCGAGATGAGCGCATGATTTAGATGTCCATGGTCTCATAGCTAGAAATACACAAGTTCTGATAAGGGTTTGGTGTGGTTCCGATTTTACTTGGCATGCCTGTTGAGTCACTTTCTTGGGCGAGTAAAGGCGTAAGTAGTTGTTTGAATGGCCAAGCCTTATTGTCAAAAAGATAAGTTTGAATTTGTGATTTTGTTTGCTCTGAAATCGGTTGGGTTTCTACAAAATCTTGAATAATGTCTTGAACCATTTCCCAAAAATCGCTTTCTGTACGATCTGTATATTTCAAAGTCGCTAAAGCAATTGGGTAGAGGTTAATTTGAATCCCTAAAGTAATGAAGTAGTTAAATAAGTCCTCATTTTTAGTAAAGATAAGATTGTTCGGCGTACTGGTATCAATGGTATAGATCGGAGGTGTAAAACCACTTTCTTCAATGGCTGTTGTACATATTCTTAGGGTATCGTGGTCTCGTAAAATAAAGCATTTAAACTTATTATTTTCATAACACACCATGGTGTTTTGCCCGTGGCATTCCGGCATGATGCCTTTTGCCCAAAGCGTTAAGAATGTTTGAATAAAATGAACACTTAAGTCTTTTAGTAATGACCATTTGTCACCTTCAATGCCCAATGTTTCCCAAGGGTCAACATAAGTACAGCTTAAAGCTGACATGGTAATAGGAGAGACATTTTTATCTTGGCAAAAATCAGGTAAATGTCTGACTTGGCAACCGATTACACCTAAATTTTTTACAATCGGCTCTTGTTTACCCAACACCCACCAATGCGTTTCATTACTCAAAAAGAGACGATTTTTTAATAAAGAAGTTTCATTAATGACTTTATTTAAAAAATCATAAGCCGTATGCCCATTCATTAAATAACGACCTGGCATAGAGCGGATTGCGCCTAATGTTTTAGCATTGGTCGAGAGTTTTAAATGTAGAGTAGGGTTTGCGTTATGAATAAGCGTTCTTAATGAAGAAGTCGGTGAACCAATGGTTGTGACATGGTTCAGGTCAATAGCGCCGTATTTATTTTCATCAAACTTTAAATAGCGATGTTGCGTCTCTAACAAAGGCAGGGCTAAGTAATCATCTGAAAGTTCCGCTATTTTTTCAGTAATATGCTTGTCCTCAGCTTCTGATAACAGAAGCTCTTTGTGAGGAATTGACTCCATATTATTGATTACGTCATCTTTCTTAAAAGCCCACCAATACACCTCAATTTCTTTTTGAGTTGTGAGTGGTGCAAGTTCACCTTTTGAGTGAGCGAATGGATGAAATGGACGGTCAGCTATCAGTGAGAGCAGTTCGCTAGTAACTAAAGGTGATGAAAATGAAAGTGCTGACTGTAAAATTTGAGGAATTTTTTCAGCCGTTACTAAGTTGTCGAGCCAATAATCAATCGCTTTTTGATGGTGTGGTGACGGCCACCAAGACGCTTGGGTTAAATAGTTAAAAACTTCAGAAATAGAAATTTTAGACGTCGTATTGTTCAATAGGTTATAAAGCAGAACTTCGGGTTGGGTGACATAGAAAGGATTTACACCATCTACTTTTAAACAGCTTAAATAGAGTTCCAACTCATCATTGAGAGTTATTGCCAGATAAGGCTTTTTATAGGAAATATGATCTTTAAAATCTCCATAATTCTCCATGTAGAGAGCATCTATCGTTTTTTGTAGTTGTGCTGTGTAAATCCGATCTAACATTTTAGTTATTCCTATTCTTATAAAAGCGGTAGAACCGTGCCAACGTTTTGTTCTTGTGCGGCATTGAAGAACCACTTAGCGCAGACAATGTCATCAATCGCCATGCCCATTGGGTTGAGCAAAATGATTTCATCTTCATGTTCACGGCCGTTTTTATGACCAATAATGATGTCGCCAAGTTCGGCATGCAGTTTTTCACGGCTGAATAAACCATCTTCAACGAGTACGTTGATGACTTTCTTTTCTCGGTTGGATTGGTCCCAGTCATCCACAATCACTTTGTCCACTTTTAAGAAGACTTCAGGCTCAATATCCATAATTGAAATATTTGAAACAAAGCAGCCTTTTTTAAGCCATTCAAATGGAATGTAAGGTTTATCTGAAACGGTACAGGTAATAAGGACATCTGCTTGCTGAATTGCAGACTTAGCGCTGTCATGAATTTCAATTTCTAATTGCGGATATTCCGATAAGAACAACGCTTTAAGTTTTTCAGCTGCTTCAGGGTTTACATCAAATAAATGTACTTTTTTCACTTGAGCATATTGTTCAAGCACAGTCTTAATCTGCATTTGAGCAATTGGCCCGCAGCCAATCACAGTAATGTCTGAAAAGTCTTTTTTCGCTAGATATTTAATCGAAACACCGGTAATTGCAGCAGTTCGCATGGCACTAATTAAGCTGCCTTCCATTACCGCGACCGGATAATTTGTTTCTGAGTCATTTAAAACAATCAGTGCGCTAGCACGCGGAATATTGAATTTTTTAGGGTTATGTTGTCTTGAACCAATCCATTTAATTCCGGCAATCGGGTCATTGCCGCCTAAATAACAAGGCATGGCAATAATACGGTCAGCAATATGGTCGGCACCTTGCCAGCGAAGGTACGGTTTTAAAGGTTGTACAAACTGTTTATTTGCATGCAGGGTTAGACCTTCAGTAATCGCTTCAATAAATGAATTACTATGATTTGCGCCCAGATTTAATAAATCTGATTGACTCAAGTAACGAAGGGTAGCCAAATTGCTCATGAATATGTCCTAAGGAGAAGGTTAAACAACATTTTGTAAAGTAAGGTTTTCTTGGCGTCGTAAGTTTCGATTGAAGTGACGTTTTTTGATCATTTCGAACCATTCATCTTCATAAACCAGATCGAGATAACGGTCGCCACGATCAGGCAACAGTGTTAAAACGCATGAACCAGCAGGAATGGTTGGAATCAGTTTTTTGATGGCTGAAATAGATGAGCCGCTCGAACCACCTGCAAAGATTCCTTCATGTTCAAGAAGTTCTCGGCAACCGAGTGCCGACTCGTAGTCATCGACATAAATGACATCATCAATTTCATCGGGGGAGAGTAGTGGTGGGACAGTACTTGCACCAATGCCAGGAATTTCGCGTGGACCAGATGTACCACCGAACAACACAGAGCCGACGATATCGACTGCGATCACTTTTAATTCTGGAAATCTTTCTTTAAGGCGGCGAGATACGCCCATAATCGTGCCTGAAGTGCTCGCCCCAATCACGAGGTAATCAATTTTGCGGTCAATTTGATTGAGGATTTCTTCTGCTTCACCAAAATAGTGGCTTTTCCAGTTGTTTGGATTTGCATACTGATTAATCCAGACAGCATTCGGCAGTTGTTGGCAGAGTCGTTTTACAGTGTCAATTCTGGTTTTTAAGTAACCGCCGTTTTGGTCTTTTTCAGAGACCATTTCAATATTGGCTTTGTAGAGCTTCAACATTTGCAAATTTGCTGAAGCAATTTTCGGGTCAATCACTGCAGTAAATTTTAATCCATAGATTTTGCATGCCATTGCAAGAGCAATAGCTAAGTTCCCTGACGAACTTTCAACAATATGACTATCTTTATTGATGACTCCAGATTTCAGACCTTCCTGTAGCATGAATAATGCTGGACGGTCTTTAATACTTCCTCCTGGGTTTAACAATTCCATTTTCGCAATCACTGAGACTGATTGATGCGTGAATAGCCTTGATAGTTGTAATAGTGGCGTTTTACCTATGCATTCGAGAATATTTTCATGGATCATGGTAGATCTTCTCAGGTTTTTATGTGATGTGAATGATAATGATTATTAATTTAATTATGATTACCATTTGTGACAAGATTGTTGCTGTTTGTAACTCAAAAAAGGAGATAGTTAGAGGAATTTTCACTAATTTTTTTTAGGTAATTATTTGAATCGTAATATTTAAGTTTTATAGAAGGATAAATAAATAAATCTTTTTAAATATAACCACATAGGCAATAAATTACTTTTAAGCTAAAAAAATTAATTTAATTAAGACGTCTGCTTGAAATTACCTCGAAGAATTAAAAAGAAATTGATGACCAGACCCATATCAGTTATGTATTACTATTTTGTAGAGAACATAGCTAAGATGAATGCTTAAAGAGAGAGGAATATTTGAAGGCTTTCTTAAAAGGCTGAGAATGATTAACTGAAATTGATTAAGTGGCAGTTATTGATATGAAAATGTCTGAAAATGATATGCTTAGATAGATATGATCATTTGCATAAGCACTGTGTTTTCAATGGATCAGTTGAGTCCAGAAAGTATAGTAATGCGTGTTTCGCATTTTGTCTTATGGGTCTTTCAAGCTGTCTTTGTCACAAAAGACAGCTTTTTTTATGCTGATTTGACCCAGATAATTTATGAAGAATATCGCTGTTTGGCTTGTTTATAAGCCTCAAGATTAATGCATTGAGCTCCCAAACTTGTGATTTGTGCTTGCTCGATTTGAAGTTCATCCCATTTTTGCATTTGTTCGAGCAGCCAATAAAAGTCTTCTACTTTTGGAAGTGCACTTTCTTTTACTAAATGACGGACAATATCCTGAATCATGAAGTATTTATCGACATGTACTTCTTCTGAGCAATGAAAACGAACAATTCCAGACTCAACCAATAATTTTAAAATTGGCGCAAAGTCTTGTAACTCGCTCAACTCTTGTTGGGCTTTCATGATTGCGGCGGTGAGCGCGACGAGCGTTTGTGGATGCTGCTCCGCCCATTCTTGCGTTACGGCTAAAACCTTATCAGCCACAGGAGGAATAACGTTTTGGCTTGAGCAAATCATTTTACTTAAACCAAGAAGCTCACCTTGGGTATTCCAAGGTTCACCTACACAGAAACCATCAATCACATGTTTATCCAGTGCTTCGACCATATAAGGTGGCGGTAATGTTTTGAGCTGAATAGACTGTGCGATTTTTGGATTTGCTAAAGCCAGCCATTCTCTTAAACAATAATGGTGAATAGAATGCTTAAACACATGCGCTAAAGAAAGAGGATGACCTTGTTCAAGATAGCTCGCTACTTTTTGTGCTGTTACTTGTGCGGTGTCATTTTCTTGAATTGCAAGTTGACGAGTAAGCTTTTGACTTAAGCTAATAAAAGCACGGTTTTCACTTAAAACCAGCGATGTTTGTAGAGGTGTACCAATTTGATCTGCGCCTACAGCCGCCGCAGGTAACATTGCAGATAAGCAATGGGCTGCATCCAATAATCCAAAAGCAAGACGGTCGCGCAGACTCGCCCACGAGGCTTCTTTAACTAAAGTAACTTCTAAACCTTCTTCTTCAAAGAAACCTCTTTGCTTTGCCCAAAGCAACGCAAGACAATCAAGCAAAGGAATATAACCGAGTTGTAATTGAGTCTTTTCTAATCTGCTCATTTATTCATCCTTTAGTTGATTGCCAAGTAATTTTTGAGCGTCAAGTAAACGCCGTGCCATTTCTCCAATTGTAATCCGATGGCTCATCGCATTTTTTCTAAGAAGCTGAAATGCAGTTTCTTCAGGTAGGCCATGCAGTTGCATCAGTAGTACTTTGGCTTTTTCGACATCTTTGCGGTCAGCAAGTTTGGTTTGAGCCTCTTTTAAATCACCTTGGAGTTTTTTGTGCTTTTTATATTGCTCAATTGAGATTTCTAAAATGGTATGTAAGCGGGAAGGGTCGATGCCATCGACAATATACGCAGTTACTCCCGCATCGATGGCTTGTTTAATGGTGTCTTTATCAGAATTTTTGGTGAATAGAACTGTAGGTAGGTCATAACTACTGACACAACTTTCAATAATGTCACGATGGGGATGATCCATATCAAGCAAGATGACATCAGCTTGCAAATGTTCCAGACGAAAGATATTCAAATGATCCAAAGTAAGGCATGCGACTACTTCAAAATCATTTTCAAGCAAACTTTTTCTTATATAGTCGGCTCGCGCATGATCATCATCAATAAGGGCTATTTTGAGTTTTGGCATAAGTTCAGAAAATCAGGCTAAGAAAATGCGCCAATTCGACGCGTTTTTGTTATCAATTATTTAAGCAAGATTAATGCCATAGCAAACTAAAGAAAAAATCGAGCTTTATCGCTAAATTAGCATGCTTAATGGCGCTACTGATCAATCTTGGTGCAAAAATGCGATTCATTTTGTAGCAGAGCGTATTTTTACCTGAACCCTATAAGGGTGCAAGGTTAGAGCAGTCCAAGATATGAGAATGATCATTTTGATATTTTAAAAAATTTTATCTATATGAAAAATAATAATAAAAAAATATTAATTTAATTTTTAAAAAAGCTGGCATGCAAAATGCTTATTCAATAACAGGTCGAAGACGACCATGAGTTTTAAAGACGGCCAATGATGTCCGTTCTGATCGAGTTTGTGAATACCTAGGTGTGCACAAAGAAGTTACGTTCAGTCGGAGTGAAGGCAATGTCTTTGAATTTGTCAGCCACAAAAGCAACATCTATTAAGCTGTTTAATTTTACAGTTCCAGCGATGCGGGCCTTCCACATGAGTTGGCTCGCTTTTTTTGCTTGCTTTTTTGCGTGGTTTGCCTGTGCGCCTCTCATGCCTGTCATTGCAGGTGAGTTCCATTTAACAAAAGACCAAATTGCTAACATTAGTATTGCGGCTGTTGTTGTCACGATTGTCGTACGTTTGATTGTCGGGCCTTTGTGTGACAAATATGGCCCACGTAAAGCATACATCACGCTTTTACTTGTTGGCAGTATCCCGGTCATTGGGATCACTGCTGTTAGAAGTTATGAATCTTTTCTCTTTTTCCGCTTTTTGATTGGTGCCATTGGCGCAAGCTTTGTCATCACTCAATATCACACCAGCGTCATGTTTGCTCCAAATGTAGTGGGCACAGCCAATGCAACCGCCGTAGGTTGGGGTAATGCCGGCGGTGGTACCACACAAGCAGTCATGCCTTTGATTCTCTCTGCAATTGTGATGTTTGGCGTTGAGCAATCTATGGGCTGGCGTATTGCACTTTTAATGCCCGGCATAATGATGCTTGTGGTGGCATTCATGTACTGGAAATTTACCCAAGACTGTCCACAAGGCAACTTTGATGAGCTACGCGCTCAAGGCATTGCAACCGATAGTGGTAAAAAAGGCGGCTGGGCTGTAATGAAACAGGCAGCTGGCAATTACCGTGTCTGGATTTTATTTGGTACATACGGCGCATGTTTTGGGGTTGAGATTTTTATGCACAACATCTTGGCCATGTACTACGTCGAAAAATTTCACTTTGGCTTAAAAGAGGCAGGCTTAACTGCCGGAATTTTAGGACTACTTGCCATCTTTGCTCGCTCTTTGGGAGGTTTTCTCTCTGACAAAGTAGCAATCAAAAAAGGCTTGGATGGCCGTACAAAACTACTCTTTGTCATGATTTTGGGCGAAGGGCTATTCCTGATTTTATTTTCACAAATGAATGTCGCGCACTTGGCCATCATGAGCATGGTGGTCTTTGCACTTTTCATCAACATGGCATGCGGTGCGACCTATGCCATGGTTCCATTTATCGACCGTGAAGCACTGGGTGGTGTGTCTGGCATTATCGGTGCCGGAGGCAATGCTGGGGCGGTCGTTGCAGGTTTTTTATTAAAAGGTATGACAGATATTCAATCTTGCCTAATGGCATTAGGTGGATTTGTCATTGTCGCTGGATGCTTCGTGATGTTGATTCGCTTCTCGGTAGAGCACAAGGCAAAAGAACAACGTCTATTTGAGCAAGCTATTTTAGATCGCAATAACGCAGCTTAAAAGCAACGTGATTTGAGGAGAAACACTATGAAATTGGTAATGATTGGTCATGGTATGGTGGGCCACAAATTCATCGAAGCCATTTTAGAAAAAGCAGATGATGAACTTGAAATCACGATTCTCGCGGAAGAGCCGCGTATCGCGTATGACCGCGTACATTTGACAGAATATTTTTCGGGGAAATCGGCAAAAGATTTATCTTTAGCTCGTTTTGACTTTGCCGATGCGCATGGCATTGACTTGCGTTTAAACACTAAAGCAACGGCAATTGATACAGCAGCACAAACAGTTACAACCAACCATGGCGATGTGATTAGCTATGACAAATTGGTGCTGGCAACGGGTTCTTATGCATTTGTTCCACCAATTCCGGGTAATGACCGTGAAAACTGTTTTGTTTACCGTACGATTGAAGACTTAGACGCGATTCGTGCAGCAAGTCTTAATGCAAAAACAGGTGTAGTTATTGGTGGTGGTTTACTCGGTCTTGAGGCAGCCAAAGCGTTGCGTGATTTAGATCTGGAAACCCATGTTGTTGAGTTTGCACCACGTTTAATGGCAGTTCAAATTGATGACTTAGGCGGTAAAGTTTTACGCCGCAAAATCGAAGACCTTGGTGTAAAAGTTCATACGCAAAAAGCGACTCAATCTATTGAATCGGGCAACAGCACTACGCATGTAATGAAATTTGCAGATGGTAGTGAGCTTGAAGCAGACGTCATTTTATTCTCTGCGGGGATCCGTCCACGTGATGAGCTTGCACGCAACAGTGGACTCGCGATTGGTGAGCGTGGCGGTATTGTCATTAATGATTACTGCCAAACCTCAGATACCAATGTTTATGCTATTGGTGAATGTGCACTTTGGCAAAACAAAATTTATGGTTTAGTTGCACCGGGCTATGACATGGCACGTATTGCAGCAAAACACATTTTAGATGAAGAGTGTCATTGCTTCGCTGGCGCAGACATGAGCACTAAGTTGAAGTTGATGGGTGTGGACGTTGCCTCTGTAGGTGATGCGCATGCTATGACGCCGGGTGCATTAAGCTATTTCTATGCAGATGAGCATGCACTGGTTTATAAAAAGATTGTTGTAAATGCAGATAAAACCAAATTGCTTGGTGCAGTTTTGGTGGGCGATGCCAAAGAATACAACGACCTTTTACAAATGATGTTAAACGGTTTGGCTTTACCGGAAGTTCCTGAAAGCTTGATTATGCCGGGCTTTGAGCAATCAGCAGGTAAGTCTGGTGGTAGTGGTGTAGATTTGCTACCTGACAGCGCAACGATTTGTTCATGTAACAACGTCTCAAAAGCGGATATCTGCCAAGCAATTAGCGATGGCTCGACTTCTTTAGGTGCATTAAAGAAATGCACCAAAGCAGCAACAGCATGTGGTGGTTGTGCACCATTAGTGACTCAAGTGTTGAAATCTGAGTTACAACGTCAAGGTGTAACGGTAAATAATCATATTTGCGAACACTTCCCGTACTCGCGCCAAGAGTTGTATCACTTGGTTCGTGTTAATGAAATTAAAACCTTCGATGATTTGATTCATCAACATGGTCATGGTTTAGGGTGTGATATCTGTAAACCTGCTGCGGCAAACATTTTGGCATCTTGCTGGAATGATTTCGTACTTGAGCCAAGCCATGCGGGCTTACAAGACAGTAACGACTACTACTTGGGTAACATCCAAAAAGACGGCTCTTACTCAGTTGTACCGCGTATGGCAGGTGGTGAAGTGACTCCAGATGGTTTAATTGCCATTGGTCAAATTGCTAAGAAATATAATCTCTACACCAAAATCACAGGTGGTCAGCGTGTTGACATGTTCGGTGCGCAAGTTCACGAGCTTCCATTCATTTGGGAAGAGTTAAATGCTGCTGGTTTCGAGTCTGGTCATGCTTACGGTAAATCATTGCGGACCGTGAAATCATGTGTGGGAAGTACTTGGTGCCGTTACGGGGTAGACAACTCGGTTGGTTTAGCGATCGAACTTGAAAACCGCTACAAAGGTTTACGTTCCCCACATAAATTAAAAATGGCTGTGTCTGGCTGTACACGTGAATGTGCGGAAGCACAAGGTAAAGACGTCGGTATTATCGCGACTGAAAAAGGTTGGAACCTTTATGTTTGTGGTAACGGTGGTATGAAACCACGTCATGCTGAATTACTCGCATCTGACCTCGATAAAGCAACGCTCATCCGTTACATCGACCGTTTCTATATGTTCTACATTCAAACCGCAGACCGTTTACAACGTACCAGTGTATGGCGCGATAACATGGAAGGCGGCTTAGATTACCTTAAATCTGTAGTTGTAGATGACTCTCTTGGTTTGGCTGCCGAGCTTGAGCGCCGTATGGAACATATTATTGGCACATATCAAGACGAATGGCGTACTGCGGTAGAAAATCCTGAAGTACGTAAACGCTTCCAGACCTATATCAATGCAGATGTAAGTGAACAGGCCGATCCACACATTCAATTTACGACTGAACGTGGTCAGATCCGCCCATTAACTGATGCTGAACGTTCAGAAGACCGCATTCCAATGGTTGAAGCATAACAAGGAGAATCTCTATGAATATTGTACAAGACAAAAATATGCTTCCTGATGATCAATGGATTGATGTATGTGCACTCGATGATTTAACCCCAAATACTGGCGCAGGTGCGCTAGTGGGCGGTCAAGCGGTTGCAATCTTCCGTGTGGGGCATGAAAAACGTGTTTACGTGCTCAGCAATAAAGACCCGTTTAGCCAAGCCAACGTCATGAGCCGCGGCATTATTGGCGATTTGCAAGGTGAGCGGGTCATTGCATCGCCAATCTATAAACAACATTTCAGCTTAGCAACGGGTCGTTGTTTAGAAGATAAAGACCAAAAACTTTCAGTTTATCCGAGCAAAATTGTTGATGGTCGTGTTTTGATCAATCCTGTGCCGCAAAAAACTTATATTACCAATACAGGTGTGTCTCAAGACAAACTTAAACTGGTGTTGATTGGTAATGGTTTAGCAGGAATGCGTTGCCTAGAAGATTTACTGGATATGGCACCAGACCGTTATGAAGTCACGGTGATTGGTGAAGAACCATGGGGAAACTATAACCGCATTATGCTATCTCCGGTTTTATCAGGTGAAAAAACTATTGAAGACATCATGCTCCATCCACCAAAGTGGTATAGCGATAAAGGCATCAAATTTATTGCAGGTGACAAGGCCGTAAAAATTGATCGTCCTCGTAAAGTGGTTTACACCGAAAAAGGGCAAACCGTTGATTATGACCGTTTGATCTTGGCGACAGGTTCGGCTCCGTTTATTCCGCCAGTTCAAGGTGTCGACTTAAAGGGCGTGTTAACTTTCCGTGATATTTATGACGTTAACACCATGATTGAATACTGCGGTTCAAAAACCAATGCAGTGGTGATTGGCGGTGGTTTACTTGGTTTAGAAGCAGCGTACGGTTTAAAACAACGTGGTATGAATGTGACTGTGCTGCATTTAATGGACCGCATTATGGAGCGTCAACTCGACAGCCGTGCTAGTCAGTTACTGCGTCATAGCATTGAGCAAAAAGGCATTCACATTATTACCGAAGCGAATACTGAAGCGTTAATTGGTGATGAAAACGGTCATGTGAAGCAAATCCGTTTGAAAGATGGCACGGTTTTAGAAGCCGATCTTGTGGTATTTGCAGTGGGTATTCGTCCAAATATTAGCTTGGCGCAAAGTGCCGGTTTACGTTGTAACCGCGGTGTGTTGGTGAATGACACCATGCAAACGTTTGACCCAAGTATTTATGCGGTGGGTGAGTGTATTGAACACCGTGGACAAACTTTTGGTTTGGTTGAACCATTATGGGGCCAAGCATTTATCTGCGCGACACATTTAGCAGAGCACGGCAGTTTAACTTTTAAAGCGCCGACCGTACCGACTCAGTTAAAGGTGAGCGGTGTCGATGTATTCTCGGCGGGTAACTTTGAGCCGAAAGATGACTATGAAGACATTATTTTGAATGATGAAAAACGTCACATCTACAAACGTATTATTATTCAAGGTGATAGAGTGATTGGCGCAGTTTTATTTGGCGATACTGAAGATGGCATGTGGTATGCAGAGTTAATTGCAGATCAAACCCCAGTCTCATCATTTAGAAATAAACTGCTATTTGGTCGAGATTTTGCATTAAAAAATGCAGGCTAAATAAGGAAAGGAGCAGTTATGAATAGTATTCCAAGCGTTGAAATCGATAGCTCCGACCATGTTGCAACAACTATAACCAAAACAACATGTCCATATTGTGGGGTGGGTTGCGGTGTTAGCGTAAACGTCCAGCAAAAACCTCAAGGACCTCTGGTACAAGTTGAGGGGGATGCTGAGCATCCTTCCAACTTTGGACGCTTATGTATTAAAGGTAGCCGCTTGGCGGATACTTTGGGGTTAGAAACACGTGTTCTACAACCGATGATGGGACGAAAAGCCGATCGGGTAGTAACGACATGGGATGCGGCAATCAATAAAATTGCCGATAAATTCCAATCTTGTATCGACCAATATGGCCGTGACAGCATTGCATTTTATGTTTCAGGTCAGCTTTTGACTGAAGACTATTATGTGGTGAATAAGTTTGTAAAAGGTTATTTGGGCACGGCAAATATCGACACCAACTCGCGCCTTTGCATGTCATCGGCTGTTGCGGGGCATAAACGCAGCTTTGGTGAAGATATTGTCCCTGCAAGCTATGAAGATTTTGAACATGCCGACATGGTGGTTTTAGTCGGTTCCAATACGGCATGGTGCCATCCTGTGCTGTATCAGCGGATCATGCAGGCTAAGAACCAAAATCCAGATATGTTCGTGGTCGTGATTGACCCACGTTTTACCAGTACTTGTGAACAAGCGGATTTACATTTACCGATTTTGCCGGGTCAAGATGTCGCATTGTTTAATGGCTTATTTCAATATTTATATAGAAATGGTCATGCCGATCAGGCGTTTGTAGATGCTTATACCGAAGGTCTGCACGATGTTTTGGCAAGTAGTCAGCCAGAAGCTGATATCGAATATGTGGCAAAACGTAGTGGTATTTCTTTAGACAAATTGCAGCATTTCTTTGAGAAATTCGCTCAAACTGAAAAAGTCATTACCTTATTTTCAATGGGTGTGAATCAATCAAGTCAGGGTGTAAATAAAGCCAACAGTATTATTAACTGTCATTTATTGACTGGAAAAATTGGTAAGCTCGGCGCTGCGCCATTTTCAATGACAGGTCAGCCCAATGCGATGGGTGGGCGTGAAGTTGGTGGTTTAGCCAATATGTTGGCTGCGCACATGGATTTAGATAACCCACTACATCAAAAAGTTGTTCAAACTTTCTGGGACAGTCCATTTATTGCAACTCAAGCGGGTTTAAAAGCAGTGGATTTGTTCCGTGCCGTTGAAGCTGGAAAAATTAAAGCTATCTGGATTATGGCAACTAATCCAGTTGTGAGTTTGCCAGATGCCGATCAAGTTAAACGTGCTTTAGAGAAATGTGAATTGGTTGTCGTGTCAGATATCTGTGCAGATACCGATACTACGGCTTATGCCGATGTTTTGCTTCCAGCTTTAGGTTGGGGTGAGAAAGATGGAACTGTGACGAACTCTGAGCGTCGTATTTCACGTCAACGTGCTTTTTTACCTGCGCCAGGTGAAGCAAAAGCGGATTGGTGGTCTGTTAGCCAAGTCGCGAAAAAATTAGGCTTTAAAGGTTTTGACTTTGCGAGTGCCAGTGACATCTTTAATGAGCATGCAGCGTTATCTGCACAAGATAATGCAGACATAGATGCTCGTGGACAAAGTAATAATTTTCGTTATTTCAACTTAAAAGGCTTAATGAATCTGAGTAGTGCTGAGTACAATGCGCTGCAACCCATTCAATGGCCAGTGTGGAATAAAAACCAAGATGGTAATGCCGTTCAACAGCTATTTGGCAAGGGTCAGTTTAGTCATAAAAATGCCAAGGCGAAATTGATTCCGACCGTTGCAATTGACCCAGTTCATGCGGTTTCAGAAGACTATCCACTTATTTTGAATACTGGACGTATTCGAGACCAATGGCACACCATGACGCGTACAGGTTTGTCAGCAAATTTGACCAGTCACCGTGCCGAACCATTTTGCGAGATTCATCCGAGTGATGCCTTGAAGTTTGGTGTGCGTGATCAAGGCTTGGTCGAAGTCCGTTCAAAATGGGGCAGTTGTGTACTACGTGTAACATTCTCGTCGGGAGTACGTCGTGGCCAAATTTTTGCCCCAATTCACTGGACTGAACAAGTTGCTTCCGATGCCCGTATTGGTAAAGTCGTTAACCCCGAAGTCGATGCTATTTCAGGTGAACCTGAGTTCAAACATACACCTGTCACGATTCAACCGTTTTATACCACTTGGCAAGGTGTACTTTATGTACGTGAAGGATATGATTCACATATTCAAGAATCGCTACATCACTGTGCATGGTGGACCAAGGTCAAAATGGTGAAAACTAATCGTTACGAACTTGCAGACCGCCAAACTTTTCATGACACCCAAAAGAACCTAAAAAGCTTCTTGCCTTTTGCCGATGAAACTTTTGAATGGTTGAGTATTGAAGATATTTCTTCACAACTCAGTCATAGCATTATTTTGAAAGATGGTGTGGTGATCGCAAGCTTATATATCGCTCCACCAGATTTATTGCCAGATCGTGATTGGGTCGCAAGTCTGTTTAAACGTGAGCGTTTAAGTGCGTTACACCGAAAAGCGTTACTGGCTGGCATGCCAATGTCTGCTACAAATAATGACGGACCTTTAGTCTGTAGTTGTTTTAAAGTAGGTAAGAACAAAATTATAGACGCAATCAAAACTCAAAATATTACTCATGAAAAACAAGTGACAGCTTGTTTAAAAGCAGGTGGTAACTGTGGTTCATGTTTACCTGAAATCCGTGGCTTGATTAAAGCTTGCCAACAGGAGGTGGAAGTGTGAATAAGGGGTATCCCGTAACTGATTTGGTCATTCTGGCGGGTGGACAAGCTCGCCGTATGAATGGTTTAAACAAATTGTTGCAGCAATTTGATGGTGAAACTCAACTGATTAAAATTCATCAGAAATTAAGGTCATCAGTGTCCGAAATTTGGGTGAATAGCCATCGCGATTATTCAATTTATCAAAGTATTGTGCCGGACATTCAATGTTATCAAGATGATGCAGCAGGTTTTTTCGGTCCACTGATGGGAATGAAAAGTGCATGGTCAAATGTAAGCGCAGACTATGTTTTATTTATCCCTTGTGATGTGACCTATATACCTACACAAGTCGTTGCCAAATTACACGGCGCACTTCGGAAAAATAAACAGGCTCAGGCAGCTTATGTTTCAATTAATGGAGATGCCTTATACCCATTTTGCTTATTAAAACGTGAAAGCCTCATCACCATAACGGAGCAAATTGAAAAGCAACGATTAAGTTTGAAAGAGTGCTTTAAGCTTTTACATGCTCAAGTCGCTATATTTCAAAAACAGAATCTTTTTTTTCATAGTATTAATTCATTGGATGAGCTTCAGCAATACAAACAAATCAAAGCATTTAAAGAAATTTTTACAGCAAATTAACTTCGTATATGAGTGATTTAAAACTTACATTGGTCGAGTGAAATACGTTTTTAATCTTTGTACTGTTGACTATTTATTATTTAAGTTCTATTTTGGAACTTGGTATTTATTCCAATCAAATGTATAAAAATAAAGGGAGTCAAAGGGCATGATTGAAGCGCTGAAGCAAAATAAAACAGATGTGACCGCATGTATTTTGTGTTCTAGAAACTGCGGTTTAAGCGTAGAAATTAAAGATAACCAGTTTGTCAAAATTAAAGGTGATCCCGAACATCCATTTTCTCAAGGCTACATTTGCCAAAAAGCTGCTAGGTTACAGCACTACCAGCAACACGCAGATCGTTTGACCGCACCTTTAAAACGCCAGCCAGATGGCTCATTTAAAGAAGTGAGTTGGGATGTTGCAATTCAAGAAATTGCTAATCGATTAGTGCAGATTAGAGATAAGTTTGGCGGGACTGCTTTTGCTTCTGTTGGTGGTGGCGGTCAAGGCAATCATCTGGGTGCCGCGTATGGTCGCCAACTTTTGCTGGCCATGAAAAGTTATTATGCTTACAACTCTCTTGCACAAGAAAAAACAGGTGATTTCTGGCTCAATGGGCGGTTATTCGGGAGTCAGGCTTGCCATACCACAGAAGATGTTGAGTATGCCGATTATGTTCTTTTTATTGGAACAAATCCTTTTCAGGCCCATGGTATTCCCAACGCACGCGACACGCTAAAACATATTAAGAAAGATCCAAACCGAACCATGGTAGTGTTTGATCCACGTGTTACCGAGACAGCCAAACAAGCAGATATTCATGTGCAGCTAAAACCTGGAACAGATGCTTTTTTAATGTCAGCAATGATTGCAATCATTATTAAAGAAAACCTTTATGATGCAGCATTCATTGAGCAGCACACACAAGGGTTTCAAGAGGTGAAAGCAGCCTTTAGCAGAGTGCCCATTGAAGACTATATTGCCAAAGCAGATGTTCCGGTCGATTTAATTTACCAAGTGGTTCGAGATTTTGCTAAAGCAAAAAGAGGGTGTGTACGGATTGATTTAGGTATTCAACATACTTTAAATACGACATTAAATGGCTATTTAGAAAAGCTTTTATATTTATTAACAGGGAATTTTGGAAAACAAGGTACTAATAATTTGCATACCATGTTTATTCCAATCTTAAGCGATACGGATGAAAGAAAGCCAAAATATCGACGTAGCGTTTACCATAAAATGTTCCCGATCTCAGGGTTTTTTCCACCTAACATTTTACCCGATGAAATCTTAAAAGCAGGGGAAAAGCGAATTCGCGCAGTTTTTGTAGATAGCTGTAACCCGTTATTAACTTATCCAGATACACCTGCTTTTGAGGAAGCCTTTCAAGCATTAGATTTGTTGGTTGTGGTCGATGTCGCCATGACAGAAACTGCTAGACTTGCTGACTATATTTTGCCTGCACACACTCAGTTTGAAAAATGGGAATTTACGGGCTTTAATCTTGAGTTTCCTAAGAATGGCTTTCACCTAAGACATCCAGTATTGACCGCTCAAGCGAATACTTTGCCAGAGGCAGAAATTTATACACGATTACTTGAAGCTATGCAGGTGATTCCAAAACGCTTTCCGCTTTTAGAAAAAATTGCTGTGGTTGACTCGAAAAAAACAGCCTATTTACCTTATCTATCCGCTTTAGGTTTAACTTTTGCCCGACATAAAAAATATATTCCTTTTGCTGCTTCAATTCTCTATCGCACTTTAGGAAAACGGTTAGAAAACTCAGCTGGTTCAGTTGCTTTTTTATTACCACTGTCAATTCAATATGCTGTGTTACACACCAAAGCGGTACGCCGTGCAGGTTACAAAGGTAACCCTTTAACTTTAGGCGTCCGTTTATTCGAGCAAATTTTAAAGCAACGTTCAGGTGTGGTGTTGTCACAACATGAATATGATGAAGTCTGGAAACTAGTGGCTTATAAAGATAAGAAAATACGTCTTGCTATTCCAGAGATGTTAAACGAGCTTGCAAATTTAAAAAATCATCAGGTTAATGTAGAAGAATTTCCCTTCATACTTTTATCAGGTGAGCGACGTAGTTATAACGCCAATCAAATTTACCGTGATCCAGCTTGGCGAAAAGTAGATGCTGAAGGGGCTTTACGGATTCATCCTGAAGATGCAAAACAACTAAATGTAGATGTAGGAGGTCAGCTTAAATGTATTTCACAGCACGGAGAAATTAAGGTTACTGTAGATTTTGATGAGGGAATGCGAAAAGGTGTGGTGTCACTTCCACATGGTTATGGCATGCGTTTTCAAGGTGGAGAGCCAATTGGACCACAATTAAATCGACTAATTTCCGGTGAACATTGTGATCCTTTATCTAAAACTCCGTACCATAAATATGTACCCATCCGTTTAGAAAAGTGCTAGAAATAAAGTAGGGCAATATAACAAGTTGAGGCCGCGCTGATTGTGCAAGACTTTTAAAATCTCAGCTAAAACAGTAGGCCAATATTTTAATTAAAACCTGAAGAGTTATGGATGATAAATAGAATTGGAACAAATTTTGCATAAACATCAGAGCACTATTGAGGCGCAATTTTCTATTTTAATTGCCCAAAAAAGGTGCCAGCAATATTTGAACTGTTCTCGACATGAGTGCAAAAGATGAAACAATATCACTCTGAAAATACGCCATCTGTTCTGCAAGACCAATATGGCCGTATCAAGCGAAAGTTACGAATTTCAGTAACCGATCGCTGTAATTTTAAGTGTGTCTATTGCATGCCGGAACATCCTGAATGGCTGAATAAACAAGATTTGCTTAGTTTTGAGGCGCTCTTTCAGTTTTGCAGTTTTATGGTGCAACATGGTGTTGAAAGCATCCGTATTACGGGCGGAGAGCCATTAATGCGTCAAGGCATTGTCCATTTCGTCCGTGATTTACAAGCCTTAAAAGCATTAGGTTTAAAACGCATTTCAATGACCACCAACGGACATTATCTGGCTAAATACGCTCAGCAGTTAAAAGATGCTGGTTTAGATGACCTAAATATTAGTTTGGATAGTCTTGATCCAATTCAATTCAAAGAACTCACCAAGAAAAAATTAGAACCAGTTCTTGAAGGTATTCAAGCTGCAAAAGATGCAGGATTACCCTTTAAAATTAACTGTGTGTTAATGAAAAATAAAAATGACGATCAAATCCTACCTATGGTGAGATGGTCGATTGCTAACCAGATTCCACTACGTTTTATTGAATTCATGCCTCTTGATGGCGATGCACTTTGGTCAAATAAAGATGTGGTGAGTGAAGCTGAAATTTTACAGGCGTTACAACCGCATTATTCAGTACAAGTTATCGAGCAGCAGCACGAACCAGCGCGCCAATATTTGCTGAATAATCATTATGCTCTAGGCATCATTTCAACTATTACTCATTCCTTTTGCCACCAATGTGACCGCATACGACTAACCGCACAAGGCGAGTTGTACAACTGTCTATTTGCGCAGCAGGGTTTAAATATTAAACCTCAGCTTCAAGCGCTATTACGCGCACAGAACTCAACCGATCATATGTTGCATAGTCAGCAGTTAAAAGAGAAAGTTATGCCGTATATCTGGAATAAAGCTAAGGGCTTTCATGCTTTACAACATCAACAAACCCGTAAAATCAGTATGCATATGCTTGGGGGATAAATGCAGCAATCTATCCAAATTAAAATCGAATCATTTGGTGCAATTGAAAAATTGCTTCCACAAAATCTTTCGTTAGTTTTCCCCACCGATATTTTAGTGAAAGATGTCTTAGATCAAATTGTGACTTTACATCCGGAATGTACACAGGCCATGGAAAAATGTGCATGTGCGATAGAGGATAACGTTATAACCAGACAATCTGCCTTAAGTGAGCCGTGTACTTTGGTTTTATTATCACCAGTTGCAGGAGGGTAAGTCATGCGAGATTTTGCACGTATACAAGAGCAGGCTTTAAGCCTTGATACCTTTGATCCTATTGAATCATTTCCTGAATGCGGTGGAATTGATATTTTTATGGGTACGGTTCGTAATCATCATGAAGGTAAAGCTGTTAAAGCACTGAAATATACCTCGTATAAACCGCTTTCTGAAAAAATGATACGTGAAATTGAACTGGAAATTGAGAAAAAGTATCAGGTATCTTATGTGCGAGTGGTTCATCGGATTGGATATTTAGATGTTGGCGAAACAGCCATTATTGCAATTGCTTATGCAGCCCATCGCCGTGAAGCTTTTCAAGCATGTGAGGAAGCAGTTGAGCGAGTAAAGCATGAAGTACCTGTATTTAAAGAAGAGTTCTTTACAGATGGTACAAGTCACTATGTAGAAGGCTGCTGTATTCGTAAGGATGCACCGCACGACCACAAACATCATCATGCCGGCCATGAACACTCACACTGAAATAAGCAAGACTAGGATAAATAATGAAAAACGTAGGAATGAAGCCGGAAAGTTATCGTGTTGCTGAAGCACAAGCAATTTTATATGCACCACCGCACTGTATTGAATTATTAAGACAAGGAAATACTGAAAAAGGGGATGCATTAAAAACTGCACGTGTTGCAGGAATCTTGGCAGCAAAACGAACTGATGAGCTGATTCCTTTGTGTCATCCACTGCCGATTTATCGTGCAGATGTTGAATATGAATTAGAACATGATTTTGTAAAGATTATTGCTGTGGTCGAAACCATTGGTCCAACTGGTGTAGAAATGGAAGCCTTAACGGCTGCAAGTCTTGCAGGCTTAACCATTTACGATATGTTAAAACCACATTGTGAACCAGAAGAGCTCTGGATGGATCAATGTAAATTGCTTAAGAAAAAAGGTGGCAAATCACACTTTAAGCGAGTTCTTCGTCAGCCTGTTTCAGCTGCCGTTATTGTGTTGTCAGACACCGTAGCAGCGGGTAGAAAACCCGATACTGCCGGGAAATCTGTGGTTGAAACTTTAACTGAGGCAGAATTCGATCCAATTCATTACCAAATTTTGCCAGATGAAGCAGATACTTTAAAAAACTTAGTGCTTGAGTTGAGCAAGTCATATGCTTGTATTATGACCGTTGGTGGCACTGGAATTGGTAAGCGTGATATTACGGTTGATACGTTAGAACCCCTTTTAGAGCGTAAGTTAGATGGCTTAATGGAAGCTGCGCGTTCATTTGGACAAAAACGCACGCCATATGCTGCAATGTCGCGTGGAGTAGCCGGTTTTATTGATCGTTCACTGGTGGTGACTTTACCGGGAAGCCGTGGTGGAGCAAGCGAATCAATGGCTGCTATCCTGCCCGCATTAGTTCATATTTTTGATGTTTGCCGTGATTTACCACATCCGGGAGGCTATGAATAATGTCAGGTTGTGGTACAGAGCGTGGATTGATTAGTGTAGATGAAGCAATTGAGTTGATTGGTAATCGTCCTAAAAAATTAGGTTCAATTCAGCAAGTGCTTCAAAATAGCCTAAGTAGGTATCTTGCTAAAGAAATCTACTCAGAAATTAATTTGCCAAGCTTTTCTCAAAGTGCTGTAGATGGTTATGCGCTTTGCAGTCATGTAGAAGATTTAAATCATCAAAAGTTTCAGGTTACGGGTGAGATTCGTGCCGGAAGTGAAAGTCATGACATTCTGAGTGAAGGTCAAGCAATTCGTATATTTACAGGTGGCAAAATTCCTGAAGGTACAACACATGTTGCGAGGCAAGAAATAGTAGAAGTCGTATCAGCACAAGAAATTTCTTTAACTGAACATATTCGCCCTCAAGCTGACATTCGTTTTACTGGTGAAGAAATTCAGAACGGACAGTTACTTGCACAAGTTGGACAGTTTCTAAATATTGGAAGCTTGGCTGCCTTAAGTATGGCTGGTGTACAAACGGTTGAAGTCTATCGTGCACCGAAAGTTGCTGTTTTAGTCACTGGCGATGAAGTTGCCGAAAAAGCAGAAGATCTTGCCGAAGGTAAAATCTTTGATGCAAATGGTCCATTACTAAAAGCTTGGTTTGAAGATTATGGTTTAGATGTTGAAATTATTCATGTGGCAGATGAGGCAGCACAGGTCAAACAGTATTTCGACCGTTTAAAAGATAGTCATGATGTCATCATAACTACAGGCGGAGTGTCAGTAGGTGATTATGACTTTGTTCGACCATGCGCTTTTGAAGCGGGTTTTGAACAGATCTTTTGGAAAGTAAAACAAAAGCCGGGTAAGCCACTCTTTTTTGCTGAATATTCTCAACCTGAAAAAGATCACCGTTGTTATTTGTTGGGATTACCGGGCAATCCTGCTGCGGTCTATGTCTCTATGCAGGTTTACGGTAAAGTATTGCTCGACACTTTGCAGGGGAATCAAAATGGGCCAGAGTGGTTTAGTGCAATTTTAGATCATGATTTAAAAGAAGATGCGCGTGAATGTTTTTTACGGATGCATGCTTATTTTGACAATGGACAGCTCAAAGTTAAAAGTTTGGCAAAACAGCAATCGCACATGCTCAGTAATTTAATGCAAGCCAATTGTCTAGTTCGAATTCCGGCAAATGTAAAGTTGGAAGCGGGTTATATATTGAAAGGCGTATTTATTTCAAACTAAGCACAACTAATGATAAATATAACTCACTATACAAGTGTGTGAGTTATATTTGTTAAGTAAATTTATATAATAACTTCCTATTTTTTTATAATAAGAATTCTTTTATATAATTGATAAGAAGATATTTTTATAATGAATCTTGCATAAATCGTGGTAAGTGGTTTAGGGTATAAATAATAGGGCCATTAGGCTAGGAAATATCGAGGAACGCATAAAGATGAAATGGGACGACATCGGTGATCAACCTTGTTCGGTTGCTCGTATGCTATCAGTGATTGGCGATCGATGGACGATGCTAATATTACGTAATGCTTTTATGGGAATACGTCGTTTTGACGATTTTCAAAAGTCATTAGGTGTAACTCGTCATGTCCTTTCGGATCGTTTAAAGCGTTTGGTTGAATATGAAATTTTAGTTAAAGCGCCTTATTTTGACCGTCAGGAACGCTTTGAATACAAATTGACTGATAAAGGTTTTGAGCTTTATCCAATTATCTTATCTATGGCAAATTGGGCAGATAAATGGATGGATCAAGGTTTAGGTAAACCTTTAGAATATCGTCATAAAACTTGTGGTCATAAGTTTGAACCAGTCATGGTATGTTCGGTTTGCCGTGAACCTTTACATGCAAAACAAGTTCAGGTTTCAGCTGGGCCGGGTTATTTTGCATATATGCAGCAAAAACAGAAACAAGCTTAATTTTTCTTATTACCAATCATGAAGACTCTTGTTGAATCGCATCAGCCAGAGTCTTATAAATGTGGTCATGATTTGACTGGGTTACATTAAAGCGGATGAATTGACCAGCATTGGGAGCTTGGCTAAACGCGTTTCCTGGTGCAAGAATAACTTGATGGTTAATACAATATTTCGCAATCTTTGAAGCTTCAACACCCTCTGGCAAATGGCACCAAACAAAAATTCCCGCTTGAGGCTTAATCCATGGCTTTATACCCAATGGTTCAAGTTTAGTAATTGTCTCATGCATCGCTTTTGCTAAACGAACCTTTAGTAGTTCTATATGTTTACGATAAGACCCATCTGTTAATGCACTTAATAAAACTTCAGCCGATACTCCATTGTGAGAAAAACTGGTGGCAATTTTTAGGTCGGTGAGCTGATCAATCCATTCTGGTTTAGCAATAATATAACCACAGCGAATAGATGCTGATAACGTTTTAGAAAAACTTCCAATAAAGATTACACGTGAAAGATTATCCAAAGCAGCAAGCCGAGGAGCAGGGCTATATTCAAAATCTGAAAAAATATCATCCTCAACAACAATCAAATTTGATTGTTCAATCAACTTTAATAATTGATGCGCCGTAGAAAGAGAAAGTACTGCTCCGGTTGGATTGTGAATTCCTGAGTTGGTGATATAAAGACGCGGATTATAAGTTTCAATTGCTTCTTTAAATGCCTCTAAGTCAGGGCCTGTTGGTGTGTAGGGAACACCAATCACTTTGACTTGATGAACTTTAAGTAAAGCATGAAAGTTGAAATAACAAGGATCATCAATCAAAACGACATCATCGGGCTTTAGTAAAAATCGGCAAACCAAATCAATCGCTTGGGTGCCTGAGTCTGTTAAAAGCACCTGATTAAGATTTGCGTTTATTCCTTTTGCTTGAGCACGCCTTGCCAGTAAGTCACGTAGAGCTGGTAATCCCAATGGTGTTGAATAACCCATTAAACAATCATCTGGGCTTTTCGCGGCCGTCCTTAAAGCTTTACGAATACTGTCTAATGGCATCCAGTCATCGGGCAGCCAACCGCAGCCAGGCTTAAAAACATCTGCTTTTGCTTCTAAAGATTGACGTGAAATCCATAATGGATCAACTGAGCGGTCTAATTTAGGGCCTAATTCACTTAAAGCTAAAGGTGCGAGCGGACCAACAATATAAAAACCGGATCCAGTTCTTGATTCGATTTTGCCTAAAGCAATTAATCTTTCATACGCTTCTACAACTGTTGATACTGAAAATCCCAGATCATTTGCTAACTTACGAACAGAAGGCAAGCGCGCCCCCGGCAATAAAGATCGATTTTTTATTTGTTGTTCAATCTCTGAAATGACAATTTCAATTTTTGTTTGACTCTGGTTCACGCGCTTAAAATCCCAACTGTACTGGTTGTTAATACATAACAGTTCTTTTAAATTGTACTGCTTTGTATCTGGTTTAATCACCTTAGCACAGCTTAAATTCTTCGTATAGTGACGGAGAAAATTATGAATAGGTTTATGAATGGCTGGGTGAATGGTTTTATTGGCGTAGCTATTTTTGCGGGTTCATTGCCAGCAACACGTGTAGCTGTAATGGGTTTCGATCCCGGTTTTTTAACTGCAGCACGTGCGGCAATTGCCGGGATTTTAGGTCTTATTCTGATATTAGTTTTAAAACAAAAGAAACCCGCCAAGCAGGATTGGTGGCCTCTTGCCATCGTTGCTTTGGGAGTGGTGATCGGTTTTCCGTTGTTTACAGCACTTGCTTTGCAATACATGAATGCAGCCCATTCAATTGTATTCGTTAGTCTTTTGCCACTTGCAACTGCAATATTTGCTGTACTCAGAGGAGGAGAAAAACCGAATCATTTTTTCTGGATATTTGCAGTATTAGGAAGTGCCGTTGTTTTTGCCTATATGTTCTTCATTTCTGGTGATACATCACTTGGGATGGGTGACTTTTACATGTTGATGGCCATTATTTTTTGTGGCTTTGGCTATGCTGAGGGTGGCGTACTTTCTCGCAAAATAGGTGGGTGGCAGGTCATTTGTTGGGCGCTTATTTTGTCACTACCTTTTATGCTGTTTCTGACTATTTTTTATATGCCAGCTTCATTTCAGAGCGTGTCTACGTCAGCTTTAGTTGGGCTTATTTATGTGTCTTTATTTAGTATGCTCATTGGCTTTTTCTTTTGGTACAAAGGGCTTGCTCAAGGAGGAATTGCTGCGATTAGCCAACTACAACTTTTACAGCCTCTAATGGGACTAGGTATTGCCGCTGTCTTGTTACACGAACAAGTAAGTTGGTCAATGTTAGTGGTTACAGCAGCAACTGTTTTATGTGTGGCTGCTGCTAAAAAATTTACCTAAATTTATAAACAATTTGCTGGTTTAGGGATCCCCGCTAAACGACTTAAATGACGGGCAACTAAACCAGTATTAAATTGTTGCTGTAAAACTGCATTATTAATCTCTGGACTGACCGTTTTCATTAAAAATTTAATCAGTGGGCGAGTTGCTGGAGAATGTCCAAACTGTTGATAAAACTGACGTACAGCTGCTAAAACTTCAAAATGCCAATCGGTGAGTTCAAGATCAAGCGATTTGGCAAGTTCTTGTGCAACTTCGGGATTCCAAATCGTGTAATCAACCAAATGACCATCTTGGTCTAATTCTAAATTCATGAAACCAGCCTAAATATATTATTTAAGAGAAATACAACGATTAAACGTCAAAATCAGATCTGTAAATTGATCATAATCTAATACATTAATCTGAGCTAAAGTATCTGTATCAAGTAAGTCTTTTTCGATGCTTAAACATGAAACAGATTCAAATGATCGAATCATTTCAGCAGAAAGCTGTGCAACAGAATCACCCATAAAAACAATCTGGTCACCTGCCTGAAAAAGATGACTTAACTCATCAATAATTTTAGGCGTAGCGTGGTAAGAAGATTGCACAAGATAAAGAGTTGATGGATTCATTAAACTTACACCTTCATCTACCAATATAGAACATGATCAAAAGATTGAATAAATTCAGCATTCAACTGAACAAATTCAATCTCTTGCTCGGTTTTTTGTACAAGAGGATGTTGCTGATTTCTACTTTCAATCAGAATGGGGCTCAAGTCGTAGAACTCAAAACTTTCGACCATATTTGAAGCCACTTTAAAAGCCTGAGCAAACTGATCAAAGCTCAAATCATTTTGCAAAAGACTAAGAGCAGCATCTTTCAATAATACTTTGACTGGTGAGCCAAAGGTTGCTAAAACCATAGTAGCGGAAAGGCTTTCATTGATTTGAAGACTGGTTAAATTGGCTTGGCTTAAAATGACGAGTACAGATTTCACACAATATACCTTTTAAAAGCAACAATCTAAGCAAACAAAGTAACTTAAAATTGAATAAGACGAGATGCTGACTGTACTGCATCAGCAAGTTCACCTAACCCGACAAGTTCAAAGTCTTTGGCAAGGTTGTGATGAGTAAGGTGATGGCGACTGGCATTTTCTGCATCTGTAATACCACGAGCGAGGGCAGCACTCACACAAACAGGAAGACGAATCGCAAGCTTTTGCCATTCATGCGTTAAATTACGCTGGTCGTCAGGAACCCATTGAAAATCATTAGCAACCTGCACGCCATCTTGGTAAAAGAATACACGGAAGTCTTCATTTTTACTTTTGAGTGCCTGAGCAAGTCCTAACGCATGCCAAGCATGAATGGAAGTAGGAGCAGAGGTAATTAGTAGTAATGTACTCATTGAGAATTCACTATGGTCATACGTCTAAATGGGCGTAGATACATTAAGAGAAAGGTAAGTATACAATGATTTTAGTGACAGGTGGTTTAGGCTTTATCGGTTCACACATTGCATTGAGTCTTATGGCTCAAGGGCAAGAAGTGGTAATCGTCGATAATTTGGCTAATTCGACCTTGCAAACGCTTGAACGGCTAGAGTTTATTTCTGGTATGTACGTTCCATTTGTCAAACTTGATGTACGTAATACACCAGCATTGAATAAGGTTTTCGAGCAATACTCAATTGATGCGGTTATTCATACTGCCGGGTTTAAATCAATTGAAGAATCTAACCTTAAACCTCTTGAATATTATAATGATAATGTCAGTTGCATCATGAGTTTACTACGTGCTATGCAACGTACAGGTGTTCGTCATTTTATTCACCTGTCTAGCCTTGCAGCTTATGGTAAATCTGGATTGCAATTAAGTGAAACAGAAGAATTTAATTACGCTTATCCTAATCCCTACATTAAGTCTCAACAGATGATTGAAGAAATTATCCGTGATACTTATAAAATTGATCATGAGTGGAAAATTGCAATCTTGCGCTTATCTAATATTGTAGGTGCATTTGAACATGGTGTACTCGGAGAGTATGTCGCTCAGCTCCCTAAAAATATCGTACCGCTTGCAATGCAAGTAGCAGCGATGCAGCGTGATTTGATTGAATTACAAGATCAAGCTGGAACAGCAGATCATACAACTGAACGCAGTTTTCTACATGTTTTAGATTTGTGTGAGGCGGTGAGTGCGAGTTTACATTGGCTGCGTGATCAAACACATTGTTGTGAAGCATTTAATATTGCCCATGATCAAGTTCATTCAATTCGTCAATTACTCGATGAAATTTCACAAGTCACTCAAGCTGAGATTCCAACACAAACTGCAATTTATAAGCATATTGAGTTGGATCAAGTTGGGGCTAATATTGAAAAAGCCAAAACATTACTGCAATGGGCACCAAAACGTCCGTTAAAACAAATGATTGAAGATGAATGGCGCTTTTATCAAAATACATTAAATGGAAGATAAGATAATGATTCTTATTTACAATAATGGAATGCTTGAGTACGATATTCAAAATTAACTAGCCAGAGCAAACACTTGCTTTAGCCCGTGAGTTCTTTATTGAGATAACCGAGGTTTCTATGCAAACACGAATTGAACATGACACGATGGGTGAGATTGAAGTTCCAAATGAAGCATTGTGGGGAGCACAGACTCAACGCAGCTTACAGAACTTTAAAATTGGGCAAGAACGATTACCTCGTGCCATGATTCGAGCAATGGGTTTGGTTAAAAAGGCTGCTGCAATAACCAATGCTGAACTTGAACAATTACCGCAAGACTTGAGCCAATATATTGTGGGTGCAGCTGAAGAAGTAATTGATGGCAAGTGGGATTCACAGTTTCCTTTAGTTGTCTGGCAGACGGGTTCTGGTACGCAAAGTAACATGAACTGTAATGAAGTGATTGCCAATATTGCCAACCAGAAATTAGGGCAAGCGTTAGGCGCACAGAAACCAGTACATCCAAATGATCATGTCAACCGTGCTCAATCAACAAATGACTCATTTCCAACGGCTATTCATGTAGCAGCAAGTTTGCAAATTAATGAATTACTCATTCCTGCGGTCGAGCAACTTAAAGCGACTTTGCAAAAAAAATCTGATGAGTTCCAAGATATTGTTAAAATTGGCCGTACTCATTTGCAAGATGCCACGCCATTAACTTTAGGCCAAGAGTTTAGTGGCTATGTTTCTCAGCTTGAGCATGGATTGGTTCGATTACAACAGGCTTTAACTGGTTTATATGAATTGCCATTGGGTGGAACTGCTGTAGGGACTGGGTTAAATGCACATCCTGACTATGCAGTAAAAGCAGCAGCACAGCTTGCTCTACTTACAGGCTTGCCATTTGTAACTGCACCTAATAAATTTGAAGCACTAGCAGGGCGTGATGCGGCTGTTTTTGCATCAGGTGCATTAAAAACGTTGGCTGTAAGCTTAAATAAAATTGCGAATGATATTCGATGGTTGGCAAGTGGTCCACGTTGTGGTTTCGGTGAAATCCGTATTCCAGAAAATGAACCTGGTTCAAGCATTATGCCGGGCAAAGTAAATCCGACCCAAAGTGAAGCAATGACCATGGTGGTTGCACAAGTGCTTGGCAATGACACAACCATTAATGTGGCTGGTGCTTCAGGTAACTTTGAGTTAAACGTATTTATGCCTGTGATTGCTTATAACTTATTGCAATCTATTCAATTGCTTGGGGATGCGTGTAATAGCTTTAACGACCATTGTGCAGTAGGAATTGAGCCTAATCGCGATAAGATTGACCACTTCTTACATAACTCTCTCATGTTGGTCACAGCGTTAAATCCAGTAATTGGCTATGAAAATTCTGCAAAAGTTGCAAAGACTGCTTATAAAGAAAATAAAACTTTGAAGCAGGTTGCTGTTGAGCTTGGTTTGGTCACAGCAGAGCAATTTGATGAAGTGGTAAAACCTGAAAAAATGGTTTCGCCGAATAGCAAGTAATCACTAAAAATAATGTAAGCGTTAATGTTTATATAAAAGCCCTCATCTGAGGGCTTTTATAGGTAGAGAGTAACTTATAGCTTGAGATAGGAAAATATCAAAGTAAGCCTTCTATATATTCCCAACCATGAGATTTCATAGCTTCAAACTTCTTTTTTAGCTCTTCTTTTTCGTAGTTATGAGGATCGCCTGCTAAAAGAACATGATAAGAGTTAGTTTCTGGTTCTATAGTCACTTCAATAATTTCTACTGGTTGGATCACTCCACTCTCAGTTAGACCAGAGTCTATAAAACATATTCCTTTTACAGGAATAACAGTACAGTCATATTCTTTGGAAATAAAATAATGATTTGCTGAAGCGGAATACGTACGTGATGCTCTAACTTTCATGTGTACCTCCTTCAAGCGTAGAAAGGGAATGTTTTAGTCTGGCGTGCTTGTAGAGTTAATACTGTTTAATTTATATAGTGATTTTATTTTTTACTTCAATATTCTAATTATAGATTTTTTATTAGCATAAAATGCTGTTAGCTATAATTTACAAGTAAGGTATTAAAAAACTTATGAATCAAAAACCACTTTCAGTTGTTTTAATTCCTGGTTATATGCTTGATGAATCTCTCTGGAATGAAGTCATAAATGAGGTACCTAAAGAGTGGAATATATATCGAGCTACTTTAAAAGAAGGGCAAACAATAAAAGAGATTGCTCAGAATATTGCTAAAAATGCGCCTGAGAGCTTTGTACTAATTGGATTCTCGCTTGGAGGATACATTGCGAGATCTCTAGTGGAGCAATTTCCTGAAAAAGTTAAGGCGCTTGTTTTAATAGCGTCTTCACTACGCTCAGATACAGAAGAGCAGAAAAATCAAAAGTTAACAGCAATTAAGCTTAACTCTGGGAAAACTTTCCATGGGCTAAGTTCAATATCGATTGAAAAAACACTTCATCCATCGAATGTTCAGAATCGCACTCTTGTAAAAAGAATCCAAGAGATGGGTAGGGCTTTAGGTTATGAAGAGTTCGTTAAACAATCTATGTTAGATAGAAGTTCTTATGATATGAGTAAGATTACATGCCCAACATTAATTATTTCTGGTGCAGAGGATCAGCTGCGTTCTAAGGAAGAAGCGATAGAATTATTAGATCAATTGCCACATGCAAAGCTTGAGATAATTAAAAATACTGGCCATATGATTCCGATTGAACAGCCGAAGATATTGGTTTCAGTAATTTCAACTTGGTTAAGTACTTATTTTTTATGAAGGCCTAACTTTTGTTTTCTTCGTTAAGATCTTAATAATTTTGAAAACTTGATTACCGAGTTTAATTTTTTGATGAATGGTTGCATGATCAAGCTGATCCCATAATTCAAATGGGAAAAACTCTGAACTATGACCAAATATCCATAACCATTGGTAGCTATTATTAAGCGTACTTTTATCAAAACGAACATCTTGTACTTTAACAATCTTAAACTGTTTATGATGTTCGTCTTGAAGAATAATTTCATGGTTCTCCATTAGACATCCATCTATTAAATACAATTTTTAATTTTACTCAAATTAATCCTATTTGATTAACTTGTTAGGTTGGCATTCATTTACAAAAGATTTCGAGTTGTTAAAGTTTGTCATTTTCAAAATGAAAATAATCTTTACTTTTGAAATACAAGGTTTTAAATAGCTTAGATTGTAAGAAGAGTAGGTAGATGTCAGAATGGACATTGAAATTTATCTTCGAGTATCGCTATGAGTTTAATAGGCTTTATGTATGCAAGTAAAACCAATAGTGAACATAGTCAAATAAAACAAGATTTAATTGATATTCTCACAGAAGCAGTCAAATTCAATTCTCATAATGATATTACAGGAGTACTTTACTATGGTAATGGATACTTCTTGCAGTATTTGGAAGGTGAGAAAGAACAGGTCGAATCACTTTTTTATAACTTAATTTTAAAAGATTCGAGACACCAAAACTGCGAAATCATCTTTTCTGAATCATCCGAACAACGTTTATTTAAACATTGGAGCATGAAATTTGCTCCTATTAATACGAAAATAAAAGATTTCTTTCGTCATCATCATGTTGATGAGTTTAATCCATATTTGCTTAACACTACATCCATTCCAACTTTTATTGATTTGCTTGTAGATCAACCCAATCATAAAGTTGATCAATACCAAGTTTAATCAAAACTAGAAATGACATTGAGTTTTAAGTGTTCTATTTAAATTTAAGCTCTCTTCGGAGGGCTTTTTATCACAAAGGTTTAAAGTTTCACTAATTAATGGTGAATTGGCGTTGAATAAGCCGTCATAATTGTTAAAATGCCCACCTTATCCTGTTTTTATATTGTTTTTTGTTTTGCATTTATTTTGCGAAGTTAGAGATAAAATTAATAAAAACAGTTGCTTAGCTAAGGATTTTTTTGAATGCTCTCTATTTATTTAACAGATACCCAACAACATGTGCAATTTAATGATTACCCTAGTGATCAGCCAGTTAAGTTTCTGTTAAATCTTAAAAAGATTTTCCCAAGTACAGCGGACTTATTGTTGCCAGTTTTACCTGAAGATAATGACCTAGAAAATGTAACTTGGGAATCAACCTCAAAAGATTTTGAAATCTTTAAAAAGCTATTAGCGGGATGGGGTGTTATTGAGCTTCGTTTAAACGCAATTACTGCTTACAAAGATAAAAACTTTGCAAATGAGTTAGTGAAACAAGCACAGGTAAAACGTAAGAAAACAGCCCAAAAGAACCATCAGCTTTCTTTAGTTGCACTTGATTATATTTTTATGCACGAAGTTCACGCATTGATTGATGCTGAACTGGTCACTATTGGTGAAAAATTCTATTTACCTACTTTGCGTGACCAATGGAAGGGTACAGTTTCAGACCAAGTGCTCAACGGAAAACTCTAATTTAAATAAAAAAGGTGAATTTATATTAATTCACCTTTTTTATTTTTTATATAAATCAAATTTTTATAACTAAGAAAATGCTTATACAAAAGTTTACAAGAAAAGAATGCGTTTTTTTCAATGTGGCAGATACATTGCTTATATAAATACAAAATTATTGCGGGAGAGAGGTTCATTAAGAACCCGCCGAAGGAGCAACAAGCCCGGAAACTCTCAGGCAAAAGGACTGTAATAATTAAAAAATCTGGAGAGAAGCTTAGATTTATAAGAATGGAAAATAATAACTTATAAATTATAAACTCACCGAAGGGGAAGATCTAAACGTTAAAAGGTAGCGTTGGGGTCGAAACTCTCAGGTACCAATGACAGATGGGCTGTACTGATGAAATGTTTTGCATTTCTGAGGAGTCTGTTATGCCACATGTTATTGTGATAGGTGCGGGAATCACAGGGGTTACCTCTGCTTATGAATTATCGCAACTGGGTTATCAAGTCACAGTGATCGATCGACATTTATATCCTGCGATGGAAACATCATTTGCCAATGGAGGGCAACTATCGGCTTGTAATGCTGAAGTATGGAACCAAAAAGCCACCGTGATTAAAGGCTTTAAATGGATGAGACAAAAAGATGCACCTCTATTGCTGAATCCTTCATTTAGTTTGCATAAGTATAGTTGGCTAGTTGAGTTTCTATCACATATTAAAAACTATGAAGCGAATACGATTGAAACAGTTCGTTTGGCATTACTCGCTCGTAAGCGTTTATTTGAAGTTGCTGAAAAAGAGCAACTTGAGTTTGATTTGGAGAAACGTGGAATTCTCCATATGTATCATAGTAAGGCTGACTACGAGATTGCTAAACAAGTGAATAATGTATTGAACAAAGGTACATTAGAGCGCTATTCGGTTTCACCTGATGAAATGAAAACAATAGAGCCATCGTTAACGGGAGATTACTTCGGAGGTTATTACACACCAAGTGATGCAACGGGCGATATTCATAAGTATTCGACCTCTTTGGCCGAGAAGACTAAGCAATATGGCGTTCAATATAAGTTCGGCCTAGAAGTTATGGATATTAAGTGCAGCGCAGACAAAGTAGTCGTGACTTGTCAGCCAAGTGCAGAGCATCCTTATCTGGTTGAATCTGATAACATCCAGATTGAAGGTGATGTGCTTGTTGTTTGTGGTGGTGTAGGAAGTTATCAACTTGCCGATATGATTGGTGAGCGAGTAAATGTGTACCCAGTAAAAGGTTATTCAATTACTGTGCAATTAAAAGATGAGCACAGTGTAAAGAATGCTCCTTGGGTGAGCTTACTAGATGAAAGTGCAAAAATTGTGACCTCTCGTTTAGGTAAAGATCGATTGCGTGTAGCGGGGACCGCTGAGTTTAATGGCTATAACCGCGACATACGAGCTGATCGTATTCAACCATTAGTCAATTGGGTAAACCGTAACTTTGATATCTCAACTGAGCATGTGGTGCCTTGGGCAGGTTTAAGACCTATGATGCCGAATATGTTGCCAGTGGTGAAACAATCTAAACAACCTCGTGTTTTTTATAATACAGGGCATGGGCATTTAGGTTGGACTTTGTCTGCGGCAACCGCAGTTTTAGTCGGTCAAGATATTGCTCAAAAATATCCAGCGTAGAAGGTAAAAAAGCCAGTGTTCAAACACTGGCTTTTATTTAAAGTACTAATCATATAGTCGATATATTCCGCTAAAACGCTCACAGCCTTTTTGTTGGGTTTTTACATTCAGTAAAGCTTTTTGAAAATTAAACTGATATTTACAGTTGTGCTCATTATCTAAAATTTCACTTTTTTGTTCAGGTGAGCTATAGGCCATCAATGAAATCGTTTGAGTTTCCTTGCGGTTATTTGGATTGCGGTAGGCTATCCCTTCAATTTTGATTTTATCTTTCGCGAGTTGATGGACTTGAATGTGGACGGGTTGAGCTGCTATATGTCCATTTTCAAACTTAAGATAATGTTGAGTAAGGGTTTGCTTAAGCGACGCATAAAAATTTAGGTCATCAGTACGTAAATCAAATTGTTGTTGAATGCACGTATTACTCTTGCATTGCTGAGTATGCTTAGACCATAACTTTTGTGTATCCTGTAAAAGCTGTAAAGGGGCATCAGTAACTAAATATGCAGAAAGATATTTATTATTGAGTTGTTTTCTCGATTCACTAAATGTTTTTGAACAGATTTTAAGCTCAGCTCCAGTATTGGAACAGTCTATGGATTCTGCAAAGACAAGAGGTGAACATAAACAACTCAGTGTCACGACAAAACTTAATCTTTTCAATTGATTCATATCAGTATTAGACAGCATGATCGCTTATACTTTCAGTCTACTTTGCTAGGTGTACTATAGCGAAACAGAAAGGCTGAATACAAGATTTCTTAAGTTTTTATGGAAGGTAATAATTTATATGGTTGCTCAGATTCGTATTGGACAAGGAATAGACGTACATGCCTTTGAAGCGGGGGACTTTGTTACATTGGCTGGTATTCAAATTCCACACACACATGGTTTGAAAGCACATTCTGATGGTGATGTGGTGCTTCATGCACTATGTGATGCTTTATTAGGTGCTTTAGCGCTTGGAGATATTGGACAACATTTTCCTGATACTGATCCGGAATACAAGGGTGCAGATAGCCGAGTATTGTTAAAGCATGTCTACCAATTAATCTTAGACCGTGGTTATCAGTTAAATAATGCTGATATTACGGTGGCTTGTGAGCGTCCAAAATTAGCTAAGCATAATTTGGAAATGCGTCAAAGCATTGCTGATGTTTTAAATGTCGATATTAATCAAATTAGTATTAAAGCAACGACAACCGAAAAACTAGGGTTTACCGGTCGTCAAGAGGGTATTTTGGCTACGGCGACTGTTTTAGTCTCTCATCACACTAAGTGATCGGCCTGTTGCAAAGACTGTTGAAGTTCGAGAGTTGCCTTACGGCCTTGTAGCTGTAAGGTAATACTATGAATGAGACCAGTCCAAGTCTCATTAGGTTCCCAAATTTCGTGTAATAAATCTTGAGAAGTCGGCATGTCCATATTCATATAAAACTGTCTATAGACATACATAAGACAACTTGAGCGATCGTTTTTGGAACAATGAACCCAAATGATTTCGTTTTGAACCAAGTGATCAATCAGATCAAGCACGAGCAAACATTGCTCTGCTGATGGGGTTTCCCAATCAATTGGAATATGGATGTAATTTAAACCAAGGTCTAAACAAATACGATCTTCATTCTCGATGTGATTTGGGGCATTAGTTAAAGCAAGATTAATGACTGTGCTACAGCCATACTCTTTAATCAATTTTAGTTGTTCAACGGAAGGCTGTGCCGAACTAAATAAATGTTCATGAATAATCGAAAATGCGGGAATTTGAGATAATGATTGTTCAAGGGTTGTCATGATCGCACTCTACAAGAGTAGGCTTAGCTTATTGTGTAGAATGTTATACACGATTCTAGAGAATAGTTGAAATACGGCCTGCTTATATATTCGACAACGTTATCAAAATTTTAAAAATAATTAACTGGAAAAGTACAAGCCTTATAAAATAAAAAAAACAGCATCATGAAGATGCTGTTTTTTTATTTAAATAGTTAAGCTTTTAAATTTTCATTCAATAAAAATTCAACTAAAGCTTTTTGAGCATGAAGACGATTTTCTGCCTCATCCCATACTACTGCATTTTTATGATCGAGCATGGTTTCAGAAATTTCTTCACCACGATGAGCAGGTAAGCAATGCATGAATAAACAGTCAGGGTGAGCAAGACTCATTAATTTTTCGTTAACCTGAAAATCAGCAAAGGCTTTTTCACGAAGTTTTTGTTCTTCTTCTTGTCCCATGCTTGCCCATACATCTGTCACAATGAGATCAGCATTTACTGCTGCATCTTCTGCATTATCAAAAAGCTCAACACAATGACCAAACTCTGCTAAAAATTCAGGTTTAGGTTCATATCCTTTTGGTGATGCAATCTTAAGTTTGAAACCCATCATATGTGCAGCTTCAATATATGAGTTACACATATTATTGCCGTCACCGATCCACGCAACCGTTTTGCCTTCAATGCTACCGCGATGTTCAATATACGTTTGTAGGTCAGCAAGTAACTGGCATGGATGATGGTCATCAGTTAAGCCGTTAATCACAGGAACTTTTGAATAAGATGCAAAACGTTCAACAATGTCATGACCAAAGGTACGAATCATCACAATATCAAGCATGCTTGAAATTACACGTGCTGAGTCCTCGATTGGTTCGCCACGTCCCAACTGTGTGTCACGAGGCGATAAGAAAATCGCGCTGCCGCCAAATTGGTTAATACCAGCTTCAAAAGAGATACGTGTACGCGTACTAGATTTCTCAAAAATCATTCCCAATACTTTACCGACAAAGGGCTGATAGACCTTATTGTCATGTTGCATTTTTTTTAGTTCGCTTGCGCGTTCTAAAATGCGATTAAGTTCTAGAGTGGATAGATCACGTAAAGTCAGGAAATGTCTTAGAGCCATGTAGCTACTCCATAATAATTGTTTTGAAATACAACAATTATCTGTTGTTGGCTGGGTGGATGTGGGAAAAAAGAAGTCTACTATACTATAAGCATTTTAAAATGCAAAAGAATTAGACTTTATGATGGCCCTTTAAGAAAATATCTACACAATAATTAATATAATCAATGACTTCTTTCTCATTGGGAGGGAGTGGCATTCCCATAATCATACGCCATTCAATATCGCGTAAAATTCCAAAATACATTAGTGAAGAATAATCTGGAGATGCACAAAAAATTTCTTCAGCTTGATGAGAAAGTAGAAGTGCCTGAGCAATTGTGTTTTGTACATCTTGAGCACACTTTTCATATAAGTATTGGCTCAAAGTTGCATTGCATTGGGTTTGCTCAATAACTAGACGCAAAAAAGCGATATGTTCAGGTTGAATAATATGAGTATAAAAACGAATAAGCGTTTGAACTAAATAATCGCGTAGAGAGGTTTGTGAGGGCTGAAAAGCGATGCAAATATCTTTAAAGAACATTTCACGGCGATAGTCGCAAATTGCTGTGAATAAACCATCTTTATTGCCAAAATACTTATATATTGAAGCTTTTGAACCACCCGCATGATTCACAATGTCATCGAGTGAAACAGCATCATATCCTTTATCCAAAAACAGCTCGGTTGCGCTTAACAATAGTGCTAAACGACGTTCAATACCGCGACGTGTTTGTGGTTTATCACATACTGAGTGATGTGACTCAAGGACTGGATCATGCATATAATTTCATAACAACGGTTAACTTTGCCTATCTAGTATAGCAAAACTATCTTTAAGGATGCTTGTTGCTATTTTTTTAGGTTAACTGCTGAACAATACATGGCTAATTCAAGAAATAAACTAATAGAAAATATAAGCTTAGAGTGGGTTGTAGGTGGGTAATATGATGTAACCTTATGTTTATTTAGAATTTAATGAAAAATTGCTAATAAAAACAAAGCGGCTAAGAATGACTTAACCGCTTTGAACTTAACTCATAAGCTTTCTAGGCTTCAGTTTGAGTAATTTTATGCTCATCTTCTTCATCATCATCTGCAGAGTCCATTCCAAGTTCTTTTAACTTGCGAGTTAGGGTATTACGACCCCAACCTAATAGTTCTGCTGCGTGACGTTTGCGTCCGCGTGTTTGTTGTAATGCCGCGTTAATCAACGTGCGTTCAAACATTGGCGTAGCAATATCCAAAATTTTCATTTCACCATTCTTAAGCTTTTGAATGGCCCATTGATTGAGTAGTTCATCCCAATGGTGTAGGGAGATACGTTCAAAGGAAGGTGCCGGTTGTCCAGAGTCACTATTCTTTTGTAAGGGAACCTGTTTGAGTTCTGATGGTAAATCTTCTGGATAAACTTCACGACCAGTGATCATTACAGTTAACCAACGGCATGTATTCTCAAGTTGTCGAACGTTGCCGGGCCATGGTAACTGTTGCATATAGTCTGTGGTTTCGGTACGTAAGATTTTTGGACTTACGCCAAGTTCTTTACCTGCACGCGCAAGAAAGTGCTGAGCAAGCATTGGAATATCTTCGCTACGGTGAGCAAGTTTAGGAATGTGAATACGGATCACATTTAGGCGATGATATAAGTCTTCACGGAAGCGACCTTCATTTACCAGTTTTTCTAAATCCTGATGTGTTGCCGCTACGATTCGAACATCAACTTTAACTGGAATATGTCCACCTACACGATAAAACTCACCATCAGCGAGTACGCGCAGTAGTCGAGTTTGTGTTTCAAATGGCATGTCACCAATTTCATCAAGGAATAGTGTTCCACCATTTGCTTGTTCAAAGCGACCTTGATGTTGAGTGTTTGCACCTGTGAAAGCACCTTTTTCATGTCCAAATAACTCAGTTTCAATCAAGTCTTTTGGTATTGCTGCCATATTTAAAGCAATAAAAGGTTTGGCGCGGCGTGGGGAATGCTTGTGTAAAGCATGAGCAACTAACTCTTTACCTGTACCCGATTCACCATTAATTAAAACGGTAATATGGGATTGAGACAAACGACCGATAGCACGGAAAACTTCCTGCATTGCAGGAGATTCACCAATAATTTCTGTTGATTGAAGAGGTGAAGCTGTTTTTGTAGCTTCTTGTTGTTGTAGTTTGTTGATATGCAGAATTGCACGATTGACTAAAGCTAAAGCCTCATCAATATCAAAAGGTTTTGGTAAATACTCAAATGCACCTGTTTGATAGCTTGATACAGCTGATTCTAAGTCAGAATGTGCTGTCATAATAATGACAGGTAAATCTGGATGAGAATTTTTGACTTTAGATAAAAAAGTTAACCCATCAATTCCAGGCATTCGGATGTCAGTTAAAATGACATCGGGAGCATCATGATGCAAACGTTCCAGCGCAGTTTGAGCTTCTTCAAAATTGGTAACGTCAAATCCTTCTTCTTTAAAGGTCTTTTCCAATACCCATCGCATGGCGCGATCATCATCAATAACCCATATTTTATTTCGCGACACGGTCTGACTCCCAAGGTAAATATAAGCTAAAAATTGTTTTTCCAGGAACAGATTGGCATTCAATCATTCCGTTATGTTGATGCATAATATTCTGTGCAATACTCAGGCCAAGCCCAGTACCTTTTGCTCGTCCAGTAACCAAAGGATAAAACACAGACTCCAAAATGCTTTCTGGGATGCCTGGTCCATTGTCCTCTATATCGACTCTTACAGTAGAGCGATTGAGTACACCATTAATTGTGACAAGACGTTGTATGCGTGTGCGTAGAATTAGCTCCGGTTCATGATCTATAAAGAATGCTTTGTTTTCTGTTATAGCTTGAATTGCATTTACACTAATGTTGAGCATAACTTGAATTAATTGATCACGATCAGCATTAACATCGGGTAAAGACAAATCATAATCCCGTATGATTTTAATTTTCTTCTTTGTCTGATTAGCAATCAGTGAACGTACCCGCTCTAAAGGTTCATGTACATTAACATTTTCATAACTTGGAAGTTGTCTAGAACCCAACATGGTATCTGCCAAGTTTGTTAAGCGATCTACTTCATTGATAATGACATCTGTAAATTCCGAATAACTCTTATCGTTTAAACTTCGAGCCAGTAATTGAGTGGCACCACGAATACCTGCAAGTGGGTTTTTAATTTCATGGGCAACGCCACGTACAAGCTGCCTAGCCACTTGATGTTGTTGTACCAGATTTTCTTCTTTAGAAATCTTTAACATGCGATCAATCGGGTTGAGCTCAATCAAAAGTAATGGATGATAACTTTTACCGGTATTTAATTGAGATACTGTGTAATCAACATGAAGATCTTTAAAGTTGACATTAATAACAGCTTCTCGACGAGTATAGGGTTGACCGGTTTTTATGGTGTTTAATAATGCTTCATGTGTATTAAAAGTATCATCAGGTGCATGAAGTAGGTTTAGAACGGGCTGTCCTGAAGCTCGAAGCAAACTAATATCAAATAGTGCTTCGCAGGCAGAATTTAAATAAAAAATATTTAAGTTACTATCGATCAATAAAATCGCAGTAGTTAGGTTGTCTACCAATAGGCGATAGTCGATAGGGTTGTGTTGATCCATTAGCGAATCGTTCCTGTCTTAAAATAGCGCAATGGCATCTTCTTGGTTATCGGATTTTCACCGTTATAGAACATGAACGATGCAAAATATACGCCAACTTTGTTTATGGGTTATTTTAAAGTATTTAAAAACGCGCTGAAATCGGTCTTTATATCTATTGATCAAAACTGATGGCTTAAAAATAGATAATAACATGAACCAACTTGGTGCAAAGGTGAGTTTTGGTGCAAATATTGGTCGTATTTTGGTGCATTACACAAAGAGTAGGCTTTCCACCTATGCTTGAGGCAAGAAAAGACATACAATACGCGCATTCAAGTGGAGCGCAGATTCATGAAGACCCCCAAAGTCGGTTTTGTTTCTTTAGGTTGTCCTAAGGCATTGGTAGATTCTGAACGAATTTTAACTCAGTTAAAGACTGAAGGTTATCAAGTTGCATCAGATTATGATGGTGCTGATTTAGTAGTTGTTAATACCTGTGGTTTTATTGAATCTGCGGTACAAGAGTCGCTAGATGCAATTGGCGAGGCCATGAATGAAAATGGTCGAGTAATCGTTACTGGATGCTTAGGTAAAGACGAAGATAAAATTCGTCAAATGCATCCAAACGTTTTAAAGGTTACTGGTGCAGCAGCTTATCAAGATGTGATGGAAGCTGTGCATGAATATGTGCCAGCACCGCCTAAACATAACCCGTTTGTTGATTTAGTTCCTGAACAAGGAATTCGTTTAACACCTAAACATTATGCTTACTTAAAAATATCTGAAGGCTGTAACCATCGTTGTACCTTCTGTATTATTCCAAGTATGCGTGGCGATCTTGTTTCTCGTCCAGTCGGAAGTGTACTGGAGGAAGCTGCTGCGCTTAAAAGAGCAGGTGTTAAAGAAATTTTGGTTATTTCTCAAGACACATCAGCTTATGGTGTAGATACCAAATATAAGCTTGATTTCTGGAATGGCCAACCTGTTAAAACAAAATTCTTTGATATGTGTGAAGCACTAGGCCAACTTGGCATCTGGGTGCGCTTACATTATGTTTATCCATATCCACATGTCGATGCAGTTATTGACTTAATGGCACAAGGTAAAATCCTGCCTTATCTTGATATTCCATTCCAACATGCAAGCCCGCGCATTCTTAAGTTAATGAAGCGTCCGGCTCACAGTGAAAATACACTAGAAAAAATTAAATTGTGGCGTGAAAAATGTCCTGAACTTGTGATTCGCTCTACATTTGTGGTGGGATTCCCTGGCGAAACTGAAGAAGATTTTCAAATATTACTCGATTGGTTAGTTGAAGCTGAACTTGATCGTGTAGGCTGCTTTACCTACTCACCAGTAGAAGGCGCTACGGCAAATGATTTACCCGATCATGTGCCTGAAGAAATTAAGCAAGAGCGTTACGAGCGCTTTATGCAAGTGCAGCAACAAATTTCTGCTGCCAAGTTGCAAAAACGTATTGGTCAAACGATGACTGTATTAGTCGATAGTTTGGAAGATGAATATCCTGTTGCTGTTGCACGTTCTTATGCGGATGCTCCGGAAATTGACGGTAATGTCTTTGTAGAAGATATCGATAAGAGCACTATTCAACCAGGCGATATGTTGGAAGTCGAAATCACCGATGCGGATGAATACGATTTATTTGCAAAGTTAATTAAAATTAAGTCGGTCTAATCGATAACGATTCAAAAAGCATTCAGTTTAAGAGGTTTTGGAGCAAACTCATGGCGGAAACAATTAGCCCCCGTTATTCACGCATTTTATTAAAACTATCTGGTGAGGCATTGTCAGGTAATAAAGATATGGGTATTGATGCCCAAGTTCTTGATCAAATGTCCCTTTCAATTGCTCACTTAGTTGGTTTGGGCGTGCAAGTGGGTATCGTTGTTGGTGGCGGTAACTTGTATCGTGGCAGTCAGTTGCAAAAAGATGGCTTAGTTGGTCGTGTTACTGGCGATCAAATGGGGATGCTTGCAACTGTAATGAACGGTTTGGCTATGCGTGATGCATTGGTTCGCCGTAATATCAGAACTCGTCTTATGTCTGCATTGCCAATTGGCACAGTTGTAGAATCTTATTCAAGTCGTGATGCGATTCGTCATTTGAGTCAGGGCGAAGTTTGTGTTTTTGTTGCTGGTACAGGAAATCCATTCTTTACAACTGATACAGCAGCATGCTTGCGCGGAATTGAAATTGAAGCGAATTTAATTCTAAAAGCAACCAAAGTAGATGGCGTATATAATAAAGATCCAAGTAAATACGAAGACGCAGTTAAATACGATCATTTAACTTTTGATCAGGTATTAGATGAAAAGCTTGGTGTTATGGATTTGACAGCTATTTGTTTATGTCGTGACCATAATGTGCCGCTACAAGTTTTTGATATGAATAAATCAGGTGCGCTATTGTCAGTAGTAATGGGTGAAAAAGAGGGTACACGCGTTACTAAATAATGTACGTGTTGTTGAAAGCTCTTTATACTAGCGCTAAATTAAATTTGTTAAATACATTCTTGAATAAATAAGTAAGGTAGATCATATGATTAACGATCTGAAAAAAGACAGCGAGCAGCGTATGTTAAAAACTCTTGATTCTTTGGAACAAGGGTTTGCTAAAGTTCGTACCGGCCGTGCACACCCATCAATTTTAAATGGTGTGATGGTTCCTTACTACGGTTCTGATGTGCCTTTAAATCAAGTAGCAAACGTAGGTATTGAAGATTCTCGTACACTTGTTGTTCAACCATTTGAGCGTACTATGGTATCTGCTATTGATAAGGCAATCCGTGAAAGCGATCTTGGTTTAAACCCGATTACGGCAGATTCAATTCGTGTCCCTTTACCTGCATTAACTGAAGAAACACGTCGTGACATGCAAAAAGTTGCACGTAGTGAAGCTGAAAATGCAAAAGTTGCGATTCGTAATATTCGCCGTGATGTGTTAGGTGATATTAAAGCGTTATTGAAAGAAAAAGAAATTTCTGAAGATGATGAGCGCCGTGCAGGTGAGGATATTCAGAAAATTACAGATAAATATGTTGCAGAAGTAGACAAACGTCTTGCAGCGAAAGAAGCAGAATTGATGAAGGTCTAAATTTTATGACCGATTCAGAAGAGTATCATCTTCCTAAGCATGTTGCCATCATCATGGATGGCAACAACCGCTTTGCAAAAAAAAATCAAATGCAAAAAGGCGATGGACATCGAGAGGGTAAAAATGTTCTTGATCCTATCGTTGAACATTGTAAAAAAACGGGTATTCGTGCTTTAACGGTTTTTGCATTTTCAAGCGAAAATTGGAATCGACCACAATTTGAAGTCGATCTGCTTATGAAGCTTCTTGAAGAAACTATTCATGAGCAAATACCTCGCATGAAGAAATTCAATATTGCTTTGCGTTTTATCGGTGATCGTTCTCGATTACCTTCACACTTAGTTGCCTTAATGGAAGATGCAGAGCAACAAACAGCACATCATAACACTATGACCTTAACTATTGCCGTGAGCTATGGTGGGATGTGGGATATTGCAAATGCAGCAAAACAAGTTGCTGAAGCAGTTTCTCGTGGTGAATTTGGTGCTGATCAAATAAATGTTGATTTGTTCGAAAAATATGTCAGTCTAAACGATCTGCCAGCTGTGGACTTATTGATCCGTACAGGCGGAGATTATCGCATATCTAACTTTTTGTTATGGCAAGCAGCGTATGCGGAGCTGTATTTTACTGATACTTTATGGCCAGAATTTACAGTACAAGAATTCGATCATGCATTGAATGTTTTTTCAGGGCGTGAGCGTCGTTTTGGCAAAACATCTGAACAAATTCAGCAAGAGAAAATAGAGAACTTATAATGTTAGAGCGGATTGTTACCGCATTGGTACTTGTCGCAGTTGTTTTAGGCTGTATGTTTGCTACGCAATCACATTATCCAATGTTGGTTCTTATGATTGTAGCAGCAGGGGTTGCGGGGTATGAATGGTATAAATTAATGCCTCGTGAAACTGTAAATGCTGTAAAGCCTAAAGCTTGGTGCTACGGTCTGCTTGTTGCATTCGTTTCAGGTGTTGCCTTATTTTTCCATGATATTGCCTTATTGTTGTGGTCTGCCTCAATTTTGACTTGGCTTGTAAGCGTTTATTGGGTCAAGTCTTTTCCTGAATTTGATGGTTGGTATAACGCGACTTTGTATGTAATTGGCATAATTTTAGTCTGTGCTGCAGTAACTTCAATTTTTGTCGTGTGGCAAAGTTCACCATGGTGGTTAATGTATCTGTTCTTGCTTGTGTGGGGCGCAGATAGTGGTGCTTATTTTGTTGGTCGTAAATTTGGTAAAAGAAAGTTAGCTCCAACCGTAAGTCCGAACAAATCAGTAGAAGGGTTATATGGTGGTATTATCACCACTATATTGGTTATGTTGGTTGTGCAATATAATTATTTAAATTTAACTTTAATCCAGCAAATTCTATTTCTTATATTGTCACTCATTACAGTATTTGGTTCAGTTTTGGGTGATTTATTTGAGTCAATGATTAAACGACGTGCTGGTATAAAAGATTCTGGACGTGTGTTACCTGGTCATGGTGGTGTCTTAGATCGTATTGATTCTTTACTTGCTGCAGCCCCGATTTTTGCAACGGGAATGTATATATTAAAACTTATTGGTGTAGATTTATAAATGACACAATCTGTTTGCATATTGGGTGTAACCGGTTCCATTGGGCAAAGTACCTTAAAAATTTTAAATCAACATCCTGATAAGTATTCAGTATTTGCAGTTTCGGCTCATAGTCGAATTTCTGAATTGGTTGATATATGTAAACAATTCCAACCAAAAGTTGTAGTTGTTCCAAAGCAAAAAGTTGATGAATTAGCAGCTTTATTTGTAGAAAATGAATTACGAAATATTGAGATTTTGACTGATCAGGAAGGGTTGGTAAGTATCGCATCTCACCCTGATGTTGATGTGGTTATGGCTGCGATTGTTGGTGCAGCGGGTTTATTGCCAACATTAGCGGCTGTAAAAGCTGGTAAACGCGTTTTGCTAGCTAACAAAGAAGCTTTGGTAATGTCTGGTGAAATCATGATGCAAGCAGCACGTGATCATCAGGCATTATTATTACCTGTAGATTCAGAACATAACGCTATTTTCCAATCATTACCTCATAATTATTTAGAGGCTGAAAGAAATGGACAGCCGCAACAGGGCGTATCAAGAATCTTATTGACCGCTTCAGGTGGCCCATTTCTAAATCATTCGTTAGAACAACTAGAAAAAGTTACCCCACAGCAAGCCTGTAAGCATCCGAATTGGTCTATGGGGCAGAAAATCTCAGTTGACTCAGCTACTCTTATGAATAAAGGGTTGGAGTTAATTGAGGCATGTCATTTGTTTTCAATATCTGAACATTTTGTTACAGTTGTTGTTCATCCACAAAGTATTATTCATTCTATGGTGCAATATGTTGATGGTTCAACATTAGCGCAAATGGGTAATCCAGATATGTGTACTCCGATTGCTCATGCATTAGCATGGCCAGAGCGTTTACAGACTAGCGTTCCTGCTTTAGATTTATTTGAGTATTCTCAACTTAATTTTCAGGCACCGGATATTCAGAAATTTCCTGCACTTGACTTGGCACGACAGGCAATGCGTGCAGGAGGGTTGGCACCTACTATTTTAAATGCTGCAAATGAGATTGCTGTCGCTGCATTTTTAAAGGAACAGATTGGATTTACAAATATCCCACAAGTGGTAGAGCATACTTTGCAAAAATTGGAAAACTCAGTTGCTGATAATATCGAGTCTATTTTAAATAAAGATGAAGTAGCGCGACATGTAGCACAGCAGTATATATCAAGTATAGGAGGCTGAAATGAGCGCATTATTTATGATTGCAGCAGCAGCTCTCTTGCTCGGTCCATTAATTGCAATTCATGAGTTCGGTCATTATTGGGTGGCGCGAAAACTTGGCGTTAAGGTTTTAGTATATTCAATTGGTTTTGGTCCAACATTACTCAAATGGACATCAAAAAAATCTGGAATTAAATATCAACTTTCAGCTTTACCTTTAGGCGGTTACGTAAAAATGCTCGATGAGCGAGAAGGTAATGTTGCAGAGCAAGATTTACCTTATGCGTTTAACCGTCAAAAACCTTGGAAACGTATAGCAATTGTTGCGGCCGGACCTTTAATTAATTTGATTTTTGCTGTTTTACTTTTCTGGATTCTATTTTTACCAGCACAAGAACAACTAAATACGAGAGTAGGTAAAGTTATACCAAACTCGCCAGCAGCAACTGCCCAACTGCAAGTAGGTGACAAGATTATCGCTGTTGACGGAAAGGAAACGCAAACTTGGGAAAAACTTAACTTTGCTTTGATTGACCGTGTGGGTGAAACTGGTAGCCTAAATCTTGATGTAGATCGTGCAGGAGCTGAAAAAAATATTGTTTTGCCGATTAAAGATTTTTTAAAAAATCAGAATGAGTCAGCTTTAGATGTATTAGGCTTTTTACCATATCGTCCTGTTATTCCAGCTGTTGTAACTGAGTTGACTGCAGATGGAGCAGCAATTCGACAAGGAATGAAAGTCGGTGATCGTATTGTATCTATTAATGGTCAAGCGATGAAAGACTGGTTTGATGTGGTAGAAGTTGTACAACACTCACCAGAAAAATTGCTCAGTATTGATGTGTTGCGTAATGGTCAACTCGTTCATTTGCAAGTCATGCCTCAAGGAAAGCGTGACAACATGGGACAAGTGAGCGGGGTTTTAGGCGTAAAAAGTGATGCAGGAAAAATTACAATTCCTGACGAATATAAGCAAACAATTCAATATACTCCAATACAAGCTTTCGAGATGTCGTTAGATAAGACTGGCCAAATCTCTAGCATGATATTGAGTTCGATAGTAAAAATGGTTAAGGGTTTAATTGGTTTAGAGAATCTTTCTGGACCAATTACAATCGCGAAAGTAGCGGGACAAAGTGCAGAAATGGGATGGCAGACTTTCATCTCATTTATGGCTTTAATGAGTGTAAGTCTTGGAATTTTAAATTTATTGCCAATTCCAATGCTAGATGGTGGTCATCTTGTTTATTACATTATTGAGGCTATTCGTGGTAAGCCTGTTTCTGAACAAATACAAATGTTTGGTCTAAAAATTGGTATGGTACTGCTCGGTAGTATGATGCTTTTAGCTTTATTTAACGATTTTATGCGTTTGTAAACGTATATGGATTTATAACTTACTGGAAAAAACTGGCATGCGGCACACACATTTTTTAATGCCTTTGGCACTTGTTAGCGCTATGGCAGCGGTACAACAAGCATATGCAGCTGATGATTTCGTTGTTCGAGATATTCGTATAGATGGATTGGTTCGTCTTACTCCTGCAAATGTTTCTACCATGTTGCCAATCAACAGTGGCGATCGCGTTAATGAACCGATGATCGCAGAAGCAATTCGAACATTGTATGCCACTGGACTTTTTGACGATATTAAAGCCTCAAGAAACAACGACACTTTAGTTTTTAATGTCGTAGAGCGCCCAATTATTTCAAAACTCGAATTTAAGGGTAACAAACTTATTCCTAAAGAGGCTTTAGAGCAAGGCCTCAAAAAAATGGGCATTGCTGAAGGCGAAGTTTTTAGGAAGTCAGCTTTACAAACAATTGAAACTGAATTAGAGCAGCAATATACTCAGCAAGGCCGTTATGATGCTGATGTAACTATTGATACTATTGCTCGTCCAAATAACCGTGTTGAACTTAAATTAAATTTTAATGAAGGTACGGCTGCTAAAGTTTTTAATATTAATATCATTGGTAATACTGTTTTTAAAGACAGCGAAATTAAACAAGCTTTCGCAGTTAAAGAAAGTGGCTGGGCTTCAGTTGTAACTCGTAATGACCGTTATGCTAGAGAGAAAATGGCAGCAAGCCTTGAAGCTTTGCGTGCGATGTATCTGAATAAAGGTTATATCAATTTTCATATCAATAACTCACAGCTTAATATTAGTGAAGATAAAAAGAATATCTTTATTGAAGTTGCTGTAGAGGAAGGCAGTCAGTTCAAATTTGGTCAAACCAAGTTTTTAGGTGATGCGCTTTATAAACCTGAAGAACTGCAAGCTTTAAAAATTTATAAAGATGGCGATACTTATTCACAAGAAAAAGTAAATGCTGTTAAGCAATTGTTATTGCGTAAATATGGTAATGCTGGTTATTACTTTGCTGATGTGAACGTTGTTCCGCAAATTAATAATGAAACGGGTGTCGTTGACTTAAATTACTATGTAAACCCAGGTCAGCAAGTTACTGTACGTCGTATTAATTTTACAGGTAACAGTAAAACTGCCGATGAAGTATTGCGTCGTGAAATGCGTCAAATGGAAGGCGCATTAGCGAGTAATGAAAAAATTGATTTATCTAAAGTACGTTTAGAGCGTACTGGATTCTTCAAAACAGTTGATATTAAACCAGCTCGTATCCCGAATTCACCGGATCAGGTGGACTTAAACGTAAACGTTGAAGAGCAACACTCGGGAACTACAACCTTAGCTGTAGGTTACTCACAAAGTGGTGGTATCACATTCCAAGCCGGTTTAAGTCAAACTAACTTTATGGGGACAGGTAACCGCGTTTCGATCGATTTATCTCGTTCTGAAACTCAAGATTACTATAACTTAAGTGTAACTGATCCTTACTTTACGATTGATGGGGTAAGCCGCGGCTATAATGTTTACTACCGTAAAACAAAGTTAAATGATGACTATAACGTTAATAACTATGTTACCGATAGTTTCGGTGGTAGTTTAAGTTTTGGTTATCCAATTGATGAAAATCAAAGTTTAAGTGCTTCGGTTGGTATTGATAACACCAAAGTAACTACGGGGGCGTTTGTATCAACGTATGTGCGTGATTACTTATTAAAAAATGGTGGAAAGTCAACTGGTAAGGGAGAGTTCTGTTCAGGAAATTATAAATCTCAAGCTGATATTGATAAAGCAAATGGAGTCGCGCCTCCAACTACTAAGCCAGAAGGTTATGATCTTGCTACTAAATGTGTAGATTCGAAGAATAATGAGTTAGGTCTTACTAGTTATGACAATGCTTTTGAGGGTGAGTTCTTTACTTATAACCTGAATTTAGGTTGGTCATATAACACCTTAAATAGACCAATTTTCCCAACTTCTGGAATGTCACATCGAGTTGGCCTTGAAATTGGTTTGCCTGGTAGTGATGTTGAATACCAAAAAGTAACGTATGATGCTCAGGCATTCTGGCCAATTAGTAATTCAGGCTTTGTATTACGTGGTTATGGTAAGCTTGGCTATGGTAATGATTTGCCGTTCTATAAAAATTTCTATGCGGGTGGTTACGGTTCTGTTCGTGGTTATGATAACAGTACCTTGGGGCCTAAGTATGCCAGTGTAAATTTACAAGAAGAAGGTAAAAATGATTCTTCTCCAGAAGAAGTCGGTGGTAATGCTTTAGTTCAATTTGGTACAGAGCTTGCTTTACCGTTACCTTTCAAAGGAGATTGGACTCGTCAAGTGCGTCCAGTTCTTTTTGCTGAAGGTGGTCAGGTATTCGATACTAAGTGTGACGTTGGTTCCTATTCTATGCGTATGAATGGCCAAGAAATTCCGAATGCTAAAAAATACTGTGAAGATAATTACGGTTTTGATTTAGGCAATATGCGTTATAGCGTAGGTGTAGGCTTCACATGGATTACCATGATTGGGCCATTATCTCTTAGCTATGCATTCCCGTTAAATGATAAGCCTGGTGACGAAACTAAAGAGATTCAGTTTGAAATCGGTCGTACTTTCTAAGTACGACTTGACTAAACAATCAAATAAGGACACAAATTAAGATGAAAAAATTAAATATATTAATGTTAGGGTTAGGCCTTACTGTTTCTGCTATGACGAATGCTGCTGGTTATGGCGTGATTGATCTTGCTAAAGTTGTTGAAAGCAGTACTTATTTAAAACAACAAAATGCAAGTTTAAATCAATCTGTTAAACCAACGACTACTCGCCTTGAGCAGTTGGGTAAAGAGTTAGAAGGTCTTCAGCGTCAAGCCCAAACACAAGGCCAAAAAATGAAAGAAGATGATATTAAAAAGCTTCAAACTCAATATCAGTCAAAATTAAATGAATTTAATTCAACTCAACAAGGGTTGCAGTCTAAAGTTCAAACTAGTTTGCAAGGAATGAACTCAACTTTTGAGAGCCGTGTGAAGCAAGCTGCTGAACAATTACGAAAAGAAAATAATCTTGACTTCATTTTGAATAAAAATTCAACCGTTGCCTATGACGCTAAATATGATTTAACTGATAAAATGATACAAAAGGTTAATTCAATGAAATAAATTAATGAAAGTGCAACATTATCGTTTAGATGAACTAGCTCACCTAGTTAATGGTGAGTTAGTTGGTACGGGTAGTCTTCAATTTATAAACTTAGCAAGTTTAGAGAATGCTGAACCTTCTCATATTACTTTCGTGAATGGCGAAAAGTATATCGATCAAGCAAAAGCTAGCCGTGCGGGTGCGTACATTGTTACAAACTCAATTAAAGAACAGCTTACTGATAAACAAAATTTTATTATTGTTGATAATCCTTATTTAGCTTTTGCCATCCTTACCCATGCTTTTGATAAAAAGATCACATCAGTAGGTATTGAAAGTACTGCTCAAATTCATCCTTCTGCAATTATTTCTGAAAATGCATATATTGGCCATTACGTTGTAATTGGTGAAAATTGTGTAGTAGGAGATAACACGATTATTCAGTCTCATACTCGTCTGGATGATAATGTTGAAATTGGAAAGGATTGTTTTATTGATTCTCATGTCACTATTACCGGTGGGGCTAAATTACTTGACCGCGTTCGAGTCCATGCAAGTACCGTAATTGGTAGTGAAGGTTTCGGTTTTGCACCATATCAAGGTAAATGGCATCGTATTGCACAATTAGGTTCAGTTATTATTGGTAATGATGTTCGTATTGGTTCAAATTGTAGTATTGATCGGGGTGCTTTAGATAATACAATTTTGGAAGATGGGGTAATTATTGATAACCTTGTGCAAATTGCACATAACGTTCATATTGGTTCAAATACTGCTATTGCTGCTAAATGTGGAATTGCAGGAAGCACTAAAATTGGCAAAAACTGTATTCTTGCAGGCGCCTGTGGTGTGTCTGGTCACCTTTCAATCACTGATAATGTGACTTTAACAGGAATGTCAATGGTCACAAAAAATATTTCTGAAGCTGGTACCTATTCTTCAGGAATTGGATTATTTGAAAATAGTCATTGGAAAAAGACGATTGTACGCTTGCGACAATTAGCAGATGTGCCATTGACCCAAATCACTAAACGACTTGATCATATACAAGCTCAAATAGAGTCTCTTGAATCAACTTTTAATTTGCGTAAATAGAATATTATGACCGAGTCAACTACACCTAAATTTGCCATCCCTGAATTACCAATGCAGATTCAAACGATTCGTCAATATTTGCCGCATCGTTACCCATTCTTATTGGTTGATCGTGTGACTGAAGTAACTGACAACAGTATTGTTGGTTATAAAAATGTTTCTATCAATGAAGAGTTCTTGCAAGGACATTTCCCAGAATATCCAATTATGCCGGGTGTATTAATTGTAGAAGCATTAGCTCAAGTTTCAGGCGTTCTAGGTTTCATTATGAACAATGAGACGCCAAAACCAGGTTCTTTATTCCTCTTTGCTGGTGCAGAAAAGGTTAGATTTAAAAAACAAGTAGTTGCGGGCGACCAACTTGTATTAAAATCTGAATTAGTAATGCAAAAACGCGGTATCTACAAATATAACTGTACGGCTACCGTGGACGGTATTGTAGCAACAACCGCTGAAATTATGATTTCACACCAAAAAACAGAGCAGGCATGAGCAATCACGATTTAATTCATTCTACGGCCATTATTGATCCATCTGCAGTGATTGCCCCAGATGTCCAAATAGGACCTTATTGTATTATTGGTCCAAATGTGACAATTGGTGCTGGTACTAAATTACATTCACATGTTGTAGTGGGTGGTTTTACCAAAATTGGTCAAAATAATGAGATTTTTCAATTCGCAAGTGTTGGTGAAGTTTGCCAAGACTTGAAATACCAAGGGGAAGAAACTTGGTTAGAGATTGGAGATCATAATTTAATTCGTGAGCATTGCAGTTTACATAGAGGAACTGTACAAGATAATGCTTTAACTAAAATAGGTAGTCATAACTTATTGATGGTTAATACGCATATTGCACATGATTGTGTTGTTGGTGATCATAATATTTTCGCAAATAATGTCGGTGTTGCTGGACACGTACATATCGGTGATCATGTCATTATTGGTGGTAATTCTGGGATTCATCAATTCTGTAAAATTGATTCTTACAGTATGGTTGGTGGAGCATCTTTAATCTTAAAAGATGTACCGGCTTATGTTATGGCGTCTGGTAATCCAGCACATGCATTTGGTATCAATATTGAGGGTATGCGCCGAAAGGGTTGGTCTAAAAATACAATTCAAGGTCTTAGAGAGGCTTATAAATTGATTTTTAAATCAGGCCTGACTTCTGTTCAAGCGGTTGAGCAGATTAAAAATGATATCCTTCCGAATGTTCCAGAAGCTCAATTGTTAATTGACTCTGTTGAACAGTCAGAACGTGGTATTGTGCGTTAAGCAAAGATATTATAAAAAAGACACCGCAATAAGCGGTGTCTTTTTTTCTTAAAAACTTTTATTTATTAAAAAATTTGGCTTCTTCAGATTTTGGATACTGGCTTAAGATCTTAGCTTTATATTGATTTGCTGAAGCAGTGTTTTTATCGACATCTTTGGCAATACTGTAGAGTTGGTAAAGGGCACGAGGAGCTTTACTAGAATTTGGGTATTGAGTAGCGACTACATTATAGTTCTTTTTAGCTTCATTATAATTTACAGGATCAGTAGCTAAATTAAACTCGGCTAACCAAAAGTAGGCATTCCCTGTATAGACGCTATTAGGATGATTTTTGATAAAGTTTTGCATTGGAGCAATCGCTTTTTTTGCTCCACCTTGTTTATAGGCATCTAAAGCGACCGTATAAGCTGCTTTTTCAAGTTCTACAGGGTTTGATTGATTTTGTACAGGCGATGGAACAGGTTGCGTTACTTGAGTTGGTGAGGAAGGGGTAACTTGATTTGTAGAGGCTGTACTATTTACTGCTTTGTTGTCAGTAGCTGAGGTTTCTGTGCTTCCAGCAGTTGTAGCATCACTATTTGTGGTATTGTCTGGCGTTGCACTTTCCGGATCTACTTTTTGATTAAGTAACTCTAGACGTTGATCTAAATCAGTATAGCGATTAGCTAAATCTTTTTTCAATTGTTCAATATCGTTGGATTGTTCTTCTAATTGTCCACGTAGAGTGCGTATATCACTTTCTAATTGTTGATTTTTTTGCATCAATTCCCAATTTAAATTACTAGGAGCTGAAGAATTACTAGATGCAGTAGTGGTTGAGCTGCCGCCACTTTGGCTTAAACCGCGCGATTCAATTGGAATATTGGCATAGAGAGAAGTAGTGCTCATTAAGGCAATAAATAATAAAGAATGCTTCATCAATCGCATGAGTATAGGTCCATAATTTTATGTAAAAGCCAACTTGAGAAGGGAATATATAAACTATTCACGCTAGCTATCTAAGGTTTTAATTGATCATTGCAATTAAAACAGCTAACAGTATAAATGCAAGAATAGTTTACAATCTTCAAGCATATTTTATTAAAAATAAGTATCAAGAAAGAATATAAAATTAGAAATTCTAGAAATTTATGTATTTTTGCTGATGAATTAATCAATTGAAACATAAACTTGCTTAAAAATGAGAAGAGGGCTTGCAACTCTTTTAAAAATCTCTATACTCTGTTTTGCAATGGTAGCCCCGCTGGTGGCTTCGCAATTGTACTCTGTGAACCCCGCCAGGACCGGAAGGTAGCAACGGTAGCAGATCTATGATGTGCCGAAGTTTTGCTAGTGGGGCTGCCACCATTCCTTAATCCACTTTCCGTTGGATTGCTTTAATAATTACATCTAAATCAAATCCTCTATATTGTAAAAATCTCATTTGTTTTGCTTTAAGTTTAGGATCTTTTTCTACTTCTTCACCAAACTTCTTCACTTTAAGCTGATAAGCTTGTTCTACCCAATCAATGTTATGAATTTCATCTGCAATTAAATCATTTTCGATTTGTTTTGTTTTTAACGCTTGTTTAATACGTTTTGGGCCTTTACCTTTTCGAATTTGGCTAGCCAATGTCAGTTCTGCAACGCGTTGGTCACTTTGATAGTTTTGTTCAGATAACTCTTCAACAAGTTGCTTAACCTCTTCTGGGTTTTGTGCATAACGATTTAATTTTTCGGTAAGTTCTGCTTTTGAATAATCTCGACGAGTCAATAGCGCGAAAGCATAGGAGCGCAAACGCTGACCTGTAAGCAAAGCACGTTGTTGAGACTGTTCTTCTGATCTTTTGAACATATTAGGTTTCCTTATAAAAAACGCCCCGAAGGGCGTTTTTAAGACTAATGAGCGATAATAATTAAGATTCTAATAGAAGATCTTCTTCTTCCTCTTCTACCTGTACAGCGCCATTAGTACCCGTAGTTAATAGTTGTTCACGGATAACTTTTTCAATCTCTCCAGCCATTTGAGGGTTTTCTTCAAAGTGGCGGATAACGTTGTTTTTACCTTGACCAATTTTATTGCCTTGATACGAATACCAAGCACCTGCTTTTTGCACGATATCTTGTTGTACAGCTAAATCTACAAGTTCGCCAAGCTGGTTTGTACCTTTACCGTATAGGATTTGGAAAATAGCTTCTTTGAAAGGAGGAGCCATTTTGTTTTTAACAACTTTAACTCGAGTTTCAGAGCCGATGATTTCATCACCTTCTTTGACTTGACCAATACGGCGGATATCTAAACGTACAGAAGCATAGAACTTCAATGCGTTACCACCAGTCGTAGTCTCAGGGCTACCAAACATTACACCAATTTTCATACGGATCTGGTTAATGAAAATAACCATACAGTTTGAGCGTTTAGCATTACCCGTAATTTTACGTAGTGCCTGACTCATTAAACGAGCTTGTAAACCCATGTGAGAGTCGCCCATTTCGCCTTCAATTTCTGCTTTAGGAGTAAGTGCAGCAACTGAGTCGACAACGATTAAATCAATTGCGCCAGAGCGAACTAGCATATCTGCAATTTCAAGAGCTTGTTCACCGTTGTCAGGCTGTGATACAAGTAGATTATCAATGTCCACACCGAGTTTACGTGCATATTGTGGATCTAATGCATGCTCTGCATCGATAAATGCACAAGTACCACCAGCTTTTTGACATTGCGCAATCGCTTGTAGAGTCATTGTGGTTTTACCAGAAGATTCTGGACCATAAATCTCAACGATACGACCTTTTGGTAAACCGCCAATCCCCAATGCAATATCTAAAGTCAAAGAACCTGTAGATACAGCTTCAACAGCTTGAACAGTGTTGTCACCGAGACGCATCACCGTATTTTTGCCAAATTGTTTTTCAATTTGACTTAGCGCGGCTTGTAATGCTTTGCTTTTATTCTCATCCATCTCAAAAACCTCAATACTCTAAGTTCATCACGTTTAACCCAAGTGGATGCATTGAATCTCAACTTGTTTCACAGGGCTAATAGTGACAGATTTTTTCTATAGCTTCTATGTGTTGTCTGTGTGTGTACGACACAACTCGACGTTTTTATTCATCACTATATGACCAGTGTTGATCATTCTCCTGTTTAAAGCGATTAATCTGACGACGATCCTTTTTACTCGGTCTATGTTCAGGTCGAGCAAGATTATGCAATTTTCGTTGGGATGCAATCAACTCCCGTCTAGCAATACTTACTTCTGTTTCTTCATAAAGTTGCTGGGCAACTGGCGCTGGACCACGTGTATTCGAAAGCGCTTTTACGACAACGGTTTTTTTATCAAAACCTTGTTGAATTATGAGTTCCATTCCGACACGAATTTCTTTTGAAACTTTTACACGCTCATTATTGTGATGTACTTTACCTCCTTCGATCGCTGCTTTAGCAATTGAACGAGTTTTAAAAAAACGAGCAGCCCATAACCATTTGTCGACACGCATGGTCTCTACAGCATCGTTTTCAAGCAATTTTGACATCATTATCCTTTCTATCAATTTGATTCAATATAGACAGCAATTCTGTAAGTCGATCTAGCGCTTTATACTCTAAATCCTCATGCTTTCTTACATCCTTTAGACTTGAGGGCTGTAAGATAGTAAACAAGTGCTTGATACCAAATTTTTCAGCTGTTTTTAGTACAAGAGCTGTATCATCAATAAAAATTGTTGAGTCTGGATCAAAAGAGTGCAATTTTTGGAGCTCTTGCCAAAAATAAATGTCTTCTTTTGCATAACCAATTTGTTCACTCGATACGATTACGTCAAAGAAGTGTTCAATTGCAATATTATCGAGCTTTAACCGTAAGCTTGCACGGTCAGCATTTGTAACTAACCAACAACTATATCCTTGAGCTTTCAGTTGTTGTAGAAGCTCAGTACAGCCGGAACGAGCTTGAATTTTGTTCTGAAACTCTTGCTGTAATTTAAGTACATCAACGCCTACGGTTTTAGTCCAATAAGCTGATGAATACCAAACAAGTGTATGCTTATGTGATTGATAGAACTGATAGAGTGTTTTCTGGCTCTCACCAAGTGAAAGTTGATGTATCTCTGCATGTCGCTTAGGAAGACATTCATTCCAAATGAAATCATCAAAAGCGAGATCTAATAAAGTTCCATCCATGTCAAACATTACAATCTTAGACATGCGTCAAAAATCTCCAAAGATATTCAAAGCACAATTTTTAAGACACATCTACCATATATCCTTTTTAAAATCATAAATTAAAGAAGCTTGGGATATAAAAAATTAATTTAAAACTCCACTCATTAATTTTTTCAAAAGTTGTTTAGATTAAATTAATGTGATGGGTAGGGAGGATAAATGATTTGAAAATTATAGCCTGTAATTTTGCAAAACAAAAAAATAATAAATACTTTTAGTAGAAAGTTTTCGTGTGTGGAATAAAACTAATTGAACAAAGTTTCAAAATTTAGAAGTTTTATGTGTCATTTATATTTATGGTTAATTTTACTTACATAGGATACGTATTGACATACATTTTATAAATTGAAGCATACTTGTTTAAAGTTATATTTAAAATTACCCCTAATAAGAATTTAGAGAAAGCAATGAAAATTGGATTTATTGGCGGAGCCAATGACGGTATTGTAATTAATGCCGCTGATGGCCTTGATACTTATAAGCTTGAATGGCACTACAAAGCAGAAAAGCACTGTGAATCACAGCCAACATTAGGGCTTAATGGCCCTGAGTATGATTATTACAACTTATTAATATTAAGAAAAAATAAAGAGGCTAAGCTCTTTTATGTACTCACAACAATGGAGAAAGAAGATATCGCGACTAAAATCCATGAATATTGGGAATGCTCTACCTGTGTTGGCTATGATTTTGATGAGTAAGAAATACTTATTAATAACTTAAAATTTTGAATTTAAAAATCAAAAATTAAATGAAGAGCTCGTAATTTCACATAAGACTTATACTTTTAATTAGTGATGGAGAGGAACCTTGGATGAGCAAAGTTTTTAATATTTGCCTTCCTCTCCGCTCCATTACAGCTTGAGAAGGGGCATTAAAAGATTGGGGAAAAATTGCATAACAACTTCATCTAAACCCATTTTATAAAAGATTCACAATCTCTTTCCACTATCTTAGAATCAAACGCTGAGTTTCGATCATGAGAGAGTTATTTAATAAAAAATCAGGAAAATCAAAGTGGTTTTTGCACAATCTTCTGTAAAATGATCTTAGAATTGATGCTGACTACACCTTTAATTTTATTTAAGGTGTTAATAACAAAATGAGAAAAAGAATTTAAATCTTTGGTCGCAACGTGTAAAACATAATTAGACTCACCCGTAATAATATATGCATTAATGACTTCATCAAAATTTTTGATCTGACTTAAAAAGAAGTTGTGATCATTTTCAGTTAGCTGTGCAAGTTTTATTTCGACAATTGCCTCAATTTTTATTCCTAATTTTTCATAGTTAACTTTGGCTTGATATTTTTCAATTACACCATTGCTTTCTAAAATTTTAACTCGTCGATGACATGCCGAAGCCGAAAGGTTAACCAGATCGGCCAGTTCTTGGTTACTTAACCGAGCGTTATCTTGCAAATATTTTAAAATTTTAAGATCAATCGCATCTACATTCATTTTCGAATTTCATCCATGATTTTTAATTTTAATTCGAATTTTATACGAAAATAGCAAATTTTAATCAAATATTATCGAATAAATCGTAAGAATTGGCGTGATAAAATTCAAAAACAAAGGAAATGTTGAAAATAGGTGAAATAACAAATGATTACTCACGAGCAATGCCTCTATTGGGACCAGGAAGATGAACTTAAAAAGTTTAAAGATGAATTTGCACTGCCAAAAAACGTCATTTATTTAGATGGGAATTCTTTGGGAGCAAGACCAAAGAAATCATTAGAGGTTGCTCAGCATATTATTGCTAAAGAGTGGGGCGAAGACCTCATTAATAGTTGGAATAAAGCAGATTGGTGGGGACTACCGACTAGACTCGGAGATAAAGTCGCGCAGCTTATCGGTGCCGAAAAAGGGGAAGTGGTTATTTCAGATTCAACGACCTTAAATTTATTTAAAGTTTTATCGGCAGCGGTAAAAATTCAAGCCGAAAAATTTCCAGAGTGTAAAATTATTGTTGCAGAAAAAGATGCCTTCCCAACCGATATTTATATTATTGAAGGCTTTATAGACTTGATTAATCAAGGTTATCAAGTTGAGTTGATTGATAGTGCAGATGATCTATCCCGTGTTTTGGCAAAAGAAGTGGCTGTGGTTGTTCTTTCTCATGTGAATTATCGGACTGGATATTTCTATGATATGGAGTCTATTAATCAACAAATTCACGCTAAAGATGCTTTGATTATTTGGGATTTGTGTCACTCGGTTGGTGCGGTGCCTATGGATCTTAATCAAAGCAACAGTGATTTTGCGATTGGTTGTACTTACAAATACTTAAACGGTGGTCCAGGTTCACCTGCGTTGTTATGGATAAATCGAAAGCATCGTGATCAGTTCTGGCAACCTCTCTCGGGCTGGTGGGGGCACAAAAAACCTTTTGATATGGCTCAGCACTATGAACCAGCCAATAGCATTCGTCGTTATTTGTGTGGAACTCAACCTATCATTTCGATGAGTCTAATTGAATGTGGTATCGATATTTTCTTACAAGCTGATATGCAACAAATACGCGAGAAATCACTCAAATTAACTGATTTGTTTATTCAACTTGTTCAACAAGAATGTGCTCAGTTTGGCTTTGAACTCATTACTCCTTTAAACCATAAATATCGCGGCAGCCATGTCAGTTATAGACATGAGTTTGGTTATGAAATTATTCAGGCGCTTATTGCTCGTGGTGTGATTGGGGATTACCGAGAGCCAGAAGTATTACGTTTCGGAATTACACCTTTATATTTGGGATTTGAAGATATCTGGAATGCTGTACAACAACTTAAGCAAATTATGCTGAATAGTGAATGGAAAAATGAGCGTTATCTAGTGCGCAGCGAAGTGACCTGATCATTAAAGGTTAATGGCAGAAGAATGGCTAGGAGGGCCTATGAGCAGTTTTGATGAGATACAAAATCGAGAAGCGGGTTTACATAAGAAATTATCTGCAAAACAGATGGGAATGATTGCAATTGGTGGAGCGATTGGTACAGGGCTGTTCATGGGAAGCAAGTTTGCAATCAGCTTTGCTGGTCCCGCTGTCATTGTGAGTTATGCCATTGGCGGCTTAATCGCATTTGCTATTATGGCTTGTTTGGCTGAGATGACGGTTCAGCACCCTACATCAGGCTCATTTGGAGCATATGCTGAGCATTATGTAAGTCCACTTGCGGGATTTTTAGTCCGTTATTGTTATTGGGCATGTATTGTCTTAGCGGTCGGTACAGAAATTACAGCAGTTGCTGACTATATGAAATTATGGTTTCCAGAGGTAGGTTCTTGGGTCTGGATTGCGTTTTTTTCGCTGACGTTACTTGTGGTTAATGCATATAGCGTTAAAGCTTTTGGATTAGTTGAATATTGGTTTTCGACCATAAAAGTCTTTGCAATTATTGTATTTATTCTTTTAGCAATTGGTATTTTGACTCAAAGTCATGGAGGAGCAGTTCAGGTTGTTTCTAATTTAACCGAGCATGGGGGCTTTTTCCCTCATGGTTTGAGTGGAGTCTGGATTGGGGTAATCATTTCAATATTTAGCTATTTAAGTATTGAAATGATCGCTGTAGCAGCGGGTGAGGCTAAAGATCCGGAAAGAGCGGTTAGGAAAGCTTTTAAAAGTACTGCAATTCGCTTAATCCTATTTTATTTACTGTCTTTATTTCTCATAGTGGCACTTGTTCCTTGGACAACTTTAATTGGAGCAGACGCGACTAGTCCTTTTGTGATGGTGATGAAAATTGTAGGTATTCCATATGCAGATAGTATTTTAAATTTTATTGTAATTGTTGCGGCCTTATCAGCCATGAATAGTATGCTGTATATCTCGACACGTATGCTATTTAGCTTGTCACGAGCAGGTGATGCACCAAAACTATTCGGCCGTATTAGTCACAATGGCGTACCAATTAACGCATTGTTATTGTCAGCTGTTGGTATTGGTATCGCGAGTATTGTTTATACCATTAATCCGAGCTCTGCTTTCCCGATCATGATTGCTTTATCTATGTTTGGTGCGTTGTTCACTTGGGGCAGTATTTTTGTTACCCATATGTTTTTTAGAAGAAATATGGCGCGGAAAGGACAGAAATTAAAATTTAAGGTTCCAGCGAGCCAGTTAATTTCACTGTTGGGGTTAATCGCAATTTTAAGTATCACAGTCACCACATGGTTTACCAATGAGTTTAAGTCAACTTTACAATTTGGAGTGCCATTAGTTGTTGTTCTTACACTTTTCTACTATTTAAAACGCTCGTCAGCCAAGCTTACTTTAAATGCTCATGAAGAATCATTAAAGTGAGACACCTATGAGACTATATGACAATGCTAGAACTGTGGCGAATGAGCATGAAATATTGGCAAGATTTCAACGGACAAGTTTACTTAGCTACCAAAAATTCACCCATATTTTAGATATCCAGTATGGTCCGAACCCAAGATCAACTTTAGATTTATTTCCTTTAGAGCAAGCTAAAAAGACTGTTATTTTTATTCATGGTGGCTATTGGCAATGGTGTGATAAGTCAGATTTTGCATTTATCGTACCGTATGTTCTAGCCAAGGGCGCACAGTGTGTGCTTTTAGAATATGATCTGGCACCACAAAGTAAAATCTCAGATATTACTTCTCAAGTTAATCAAGCTCTCGATTTTATTCGAGAGCAAAACTGGCGAACCGACGAGATGATTTTGGTTGGGCATTCGGCAGGGGCACATCTAGCTGCTTTGTCATTAGGCCATCCCATTATCTCTGAGATGGTGTTGTTAAGTGGAATTTATGATTTAGAACCTATTCAAAGCACCCATTTAAATCATGCTCTCAATCTTTCAAGTGAAGATATTTTAAAATATAGTCCTATTCATTACAGCGATCGAATTACTATTCCATGTTCAATTTTATGTGGTGAACTGGAACTTGATGAGTTGAAATGGCAAAGCCAAAATTATTTTGAAATTAAAAAAGGAGGAGCTCAGAATCTAATATCTTTTAAGCTTATACCTCATATCAATCATTATACGATTTTAGAGCATTATTTTAGATATATATTAAGCTAGATAACTGAAAATAATATATAAAATATTATTTTATAAAATAATTAACTTAAGCGATCAGAATCTAAATGTGAGTTAGTTCACAACTTACTGTATTTTTTGTAGAAAGGGTGTGTTCTTATTGACCTGAATAAAGAATTTAATTAGATTAAAAAGATAGTGCTTTCTCACTAAGCGGCAAAATGTTTAGCTGTTGTTTAGTTGAGTTTCAAGTCCGTAGCTTCCCAAGATACGGACTTTTTTATTGATTTTTAAAAACAATAAGGTAGACAAAGTTTTGTACTTAGATATAGATTAATATCTATTTAATGATTAATATAAATTAATAAGATAGAGCTGAATTAAATAATAAATAACTTTATATTAGATTTCTATTATTTAAATTGAATTGTCGTTTAAAAAGTTAAGTGAAATATAAGTTATTTAATCTTCATGAATTTGTCATATAGTTTCGGTAAATTAAATATAAAAAAGAAAGCTATAGTAGATAATTAAATAATATATGGAACTTTAAAGTAATTGGTTTACTCGACTCTTATGAGTTGGTTTTTCTATTTATGAAGGAGCCTTTATGAAATTGCAATATTTTGAAGGAGGTATGTATAAACATATGTGTCCTGGTTGCGGATACCTTCATTATATTCCTGTACATCATCCTTTCTCCAATGGAGACCAATGGGATTTTAATAATAATCTGGAAAAACCAACATTTGATTCAATCATAACTATAAGTGACTATTGTAATTAATTTATTAAAGATGGTTTTATTGAATATAGTCTTAATTGTAGACATCCTTTAGCTGGATGTAGGGTTGAGTTACCAGAACTAGAATTAAATAATTATAGATTATAATAATTTTAGTATTTATTTTAACTGCAATGTTTTAAAGACTGTACGCTACTTTAAGTAAGCAGTATTTATGCAATATATCTTTACGTATTTGGCATTGAACATCTATAGTTTAAAAAAATGTAAATCTCTTTTAGTTGAAGGCTATATTGAAATTTGCAAGAATTTTTATAACTTACTTTTTTATATTTTATTTATGGATATCTGGAAATTTTTAAAAAGTTTTAATACGACTGGTACATATCTCATTATTTCTACATTTATATTATTTTTAATGATTATATATTTTTACATTATACATCCTACCTAATCTAAATGATAAAAGAGTAAAATAACCAACTAATCTAAAATTTTTGCTTTATTAATTTATTTGAATTGGTTCTCACTTTTAATTGAAAAAAGATAAGAGCATTGCATGTACCTAAGTTTTATGAAAATATGACTTGGTCATAATACATGGAGAATATAATAAAAATTCCTTTCTAAAAAATTTACCCCCTCAATATAAAAACTGTACTGATCATAACAACGATATCTGAAGTAAAAGATATGGAGATTTTTTATGAAGTTTTGCCAAGTTTCGAGTTTTCTTTTAACAATAGCTGTGAGTCATTTAATTTATGCTGCACCAGCTACAACAAATTCTGTATTAAGTTCTTCTCAAGCAAAAGGAATCATTAAAAACCAATATATTGTTATTCTCAATAAAGATGCTGGCCCTTCTAACGATTTTGCACAAAATATTGCTAAACAACATGGTGGGAAAGTATTGCAGACTTATGACACTGTACTTAAGGGGTTTGCTGTTTACCTACCTGAGGCCGCTGGTACTGCTTTTGTTGAAGCTATGAAAAAAAATCCAAATGTCCTTTCAGTAGAAAATGACACAATCATGAAAATTGATGCGACTACCCAAAGCAATCCAGATTGGGGACTAGATCGTATTGATCAGAAAACCTTACCTTTAAATTCAGCCTATTCATACTTACAGACTGGTTCAGGTACAACAGCTTATATTGTTGATACAGGAATATTGTCTACACATCAACAGTTCTCCGGACGAGTATTAAGTGGTTATACCGCGATATCTGATGGAAATGGCACAACGGATTGTAATGGTCATGGTACTCATGTTGCAGGAACAGTGGGAGGCAGTACTTATGGTGTTGCTAAGAATGTAAGTTTGGTACCGATACGAATTTTAGGATGTGATGGATCTGGTGCTTCGAGTAACGTAATTGCGGGTTTAGATTGGATATTGAAAAATGGTAAAAAGCCTGCTGTAGTGAACATGTCTTTAGGGGGTGGAGCGAGTACATCTTTAGATAGTGCGGTTGAAAACTTATTTAATAATGGTTATGTAATGGTTGTGGCAGCAGGAAATTCTAATACAGATGCGTGTAGTTCTTCTCCTGCCAGAGTAAGTAAGGCGATTACTGTTGCTGCTACAGATAATACTGATACTCGAGCCAGTTATTCTAATTATGGAAGTTGTGTTGATATTTTCGCACCTGGAAGCCAGATTAACTCTTCTTGGATTGGGAGTAATACAGCAACTAAAGTTTTAAACGGAACCTCAATGGCTACGCCACATGTGTCTGGCGTAGTTGCTGAAATGTTGCAAAGTACACCTACCGCAACACCTCAGACCATTTCGACCAATCTTTTAAATCAAGCAAGTACTAATGTGGTAAAAAGTCCTTCAGGAAGTCCAAACCGGCTGCTATATAAATCTCCTTAATAAGAAGCATGGCGTAAAATTAGAAAAGGTCCCGAAGGACCTTTCTTAAATTTTTGCATGAGTACCATATTTATCAATCATGATTGAGCTGGCTTCATTTAAACCGCGAACTGTTACCCTAATACCATTCTTTTGAAATTTATTAACTACTGAATCTAGCATGGCAACTGAAGTCACATCCCAAATATGAGAATGGGTGAGATCAATAATGACGTCTTTAACTTTTTCTTTAAAGTTAAAACTTTGCATAAATTTTTCAGATGAACTGAAAAATATTTGACCTCTTAATTCGTATAGACGAGCTTGATCTTCGAATGAAGTTTCTATACGAATATCATTTTCAAGTTTATTTGCTAAGAAAAGTGCTGAAAGTAATACCCCAGTTAATACACCTAACGCTAAGTTATGTGTAGCAACTACCACAATAACTGTAGCGATCATAACGACATTACTACTTTTAGGATTATTATTAAATTGAGTCAGTGAGCTCCACTCAAAAGTACTAATCGATACCATAATCATGACGGCAACCAGAGCGGCCATGGGAATAACCTTTAACCAATCACTTAAAAATACAACGAGAATAAGTAAGAATATACCTGCACAAAAAGTGGATAAGCGTGTGCGACCACCCGATTTTACATTAATCATTGATTGACCAATCATGGCACAACCCGCCATACCCCCCATAAAACCCGAAGCGATATTCGCAATGCCTTGACCTTTACACTCTTGAAACTTATCACTAGATGTATCTGTCATTTCATCAACAATTGTTGCTGTCATCATTGATTCAAGTAGACCAACGGCAGCAAGAGCTAAAGAATATGGAAGAATAATCAGAAGTGTTTCTAAATTAAAAGGAATATCGGGAATTAGAAATATCGGTAAAGTATCTGGTAGTGAACCCATATCACCAACCGTTCGAACATCAAAGCCTAAGAAAATAGCGAGTAATGTGACAACTACAATACAGATAAGGGGAGATGGAAAGAATTTTCCAATTTTGGGAATATAGGGGAATAGATAAATAATTCCTAAACCAATAGCTACTAGTAAGTAGACATGCCATGTCACGCTTATTAATTCTGGTAATTGAGCCATAAAGATGAGTATGGCTAGGGCATTAACGAATCCAATAACAACTGACTTGGAAACAAAACGCATGAGTTTGGCAAGTTTAAAATATCCAGCCAAAATTTGTATGACACCGGTTAATACCGTTGCAGCAAATAAATATTGAAGTCCATGTTCCTTTACGAGCGTTGTCATAACCAAAGCCATGGCACCCGTAGCTGCCGAAATCATAGCAGGACGACCGCCAACAAAAGAAATAATGACGGCAATACAAAAAGAGGCGTATAGGCCAACTTTTGGATCTACACCTGCGATAATTGAAAAAGCAATTGCTTCTGGAATTAAAGCAAGGCCCACAACAAGACCAGAAAGAATATCTGCGCGGACATTAGAGAACCATTGTTCTCGGACATTTGCTAACATGAGAAATAGCCTAAGTTCTAAATTTTGAAAAGGCTAGTGATGTGATATACCAACACAAGCGACTACACCACATCACTAAACAGTGATGAGTTATTTACAGGAGATAAGCGTAAATAAACTTAAGGTGGCGTAAGCGTCATAGGTATAGAAAATTTGAGGCATTTAAAAGTGCCCGAAGAATAACATAAGTTTTTAAGGTTGACTAACCTAAGCTTGCTAAACCGAGTTAATCATAATTTTTCATTTCGGCTAAGCTTTTCCATTGATGTATTTAGGTTCATAGATGGCTTCAACAGGAATAAGTGCAAATTGGTTATTTAACCAAGCATGTTTAAAAGAGCGTTTCTGTTGTACTGTCTCTGTTCTGGCATTATAAGTTGCATATTTAAATGCGATTTCTTTGGCATAAGGAGGAAGCATTCCAAATTTAGCTTTTCGCCACTCAAGCTCATTTTGGTTCAGTAAAATGAGTGGACAATCATCACTTGGGAAAATATCCATCTTATATTCAAAAGTTGGTTCAAATAAATTTAATTGATCGGCATGATTTTTCTTAATAGGTTTAAAATTTGCACACATAAGACCGCCTTGCTTATAAAACTTTTCTTTAATTACAGCTTCTAACTTTTATCTTTTTATGATGTATATTTTTCTCATTAGAATTGTCTCTTTAAGTATTAATTTTTAACAATCAATTACTTCGTTAATAAGTGTTTGTTTAAATTGCGCCGCTTTCAAGGCAATTTAGATATAAAAGGAGTAGAGCGGTGATTAAATAGAAAAATCGTAAAGTTAAGTGGCTCATCTTAAAAAGAGTTTATTTGTTTTTAATAGCTACTTTTATGCAACAGAGCCTTTCAGAAAATTAGATTTTAATAAATTTGCTATTCATCATAATACAAAACATAGAGAGAAAACGTACAAAGCCTTTAATAAAGGTTTAAAAATTCTCGGAAAATTCTGACAATTTATAAGGTGAACACATGAATAAACATTTATTAGCTAAAATTGCCTTACTGGGCGCTGCTCAGTTAATTACTCTCAATGCAGCATTAGCTGATGTTCCTCTTACACCTTTTCAATTTGCTAAAGCTAAAACAGACAAGTTTGATAAGAAAGTTATTCTATCTAACTTAAATAAGCCACATGCTTTGTTATGGGGACCTGATAATCAAATTTGGTTAACTGAACGAGCAACAGGCAAGATTCTAAGAGTGAATACTGAGTCGGGCAGTGTAAAAACAATTTTTCAGGTGCCTGAGATTGTAAGTGATGCCGATGGACAAAATGGCTTGTTAGGCTTTGCTTTTCATCCTGACTTTAAAAATAATCCTTATATTTATATTTCAGGCACATTTAAAAATTCGAAATCTACAGATAAAGAATTACCGAATCAAACGATTATTCGTCGCTATACTTATAACAAGTCAACAGATACGCTTGAGAAGCCAGTCGATTTGTTAGCAGGATTACCTTCATCGAAAGACCATCAGTCAGGTCGTCTTGTCATTGGTCCAGATCAAAAGATTTATTATACGATTGGTGACCAAGGGCGTAACCAACTTGCTTATTTGTTCTTGCCAAATCAAGCACAACACACGCCGACTCAACAAGAGCTGAATGGCAAAGACTATCACACCTACATGGGTAAAGTACTCCGCTTAAATCTTGATGGAAGTATTCCAAAAGATAATCCAAGTTTTAACGGGGTGGTTAGCCATATTTATACGCTCGGGCACCGTAACCCGCAGGGCTTAGCATTCACTCCAAATGGTAAATTGTTGCAATCTGAACAAGGCCCAAACTCTGATGACGAAATTAATCTCATAGTTAAAGGCGGAAACTATGGCTGGCCAAATGTAGCAGGTTATAAAGACGATAGTGGTTATGCTTATGCAAATTATTCGGCAGCCGCCAATAAATCAATTAAGGATTTGGCTCAGAACGGAGTAAAAGTAGCCGCAGGTGTACCAGTAACGAAAGAATCTGAATGGACTGGTAAAAACTTTGTACCACCATTAAAAACTTTATATACCGTTCAAGATACCTATAACTATAATGACCCAACTTGTGGGGATATGGCCTATATTTGCTGGCCAACAGTTGCGCCGTCATCTGCTTACGTCTATAGGGGCGGTAAAAAAGCTATTTCTGGTTGGGAAAATACATTATTGGTCCCATCTTTAAAACGTGGCGTTATTTTCCGTATCAAGCTAGATCCAACCTACAGTACGACTTATGATGATGCTGTGCCAATGTTTAAAAGCAACAACCGTTATCGTGATGTAATTGCCAGCCCAGATGGGAATGTTTTATATGTATTAACTGATACGGCTGGGAATGTTCAAAAGGATGATGGCTCTGTAACTAACACATTAGAAAATCCAGGATCTCTCATTAAGTTTACATATAAGGCTCAATAACACTACCCATTAAAAAACCGATCTTTATAGATCGGTTTTTTGCTTTAGAAAAACTATTCGGTTACGACGAGTACCGGTAAATGAATTTCTCCTAAAAGAGCTTGAGTCACACTTCCTAAGAAGAACTTTTTAAACCCTTTGCGACCATGAGAGCCAATCACTAATAAGTCTGCTTTCAACTCAGTAGCTGCTTTAATAATTTCTGTGTGAATTGTGTGACCTTCAACAATTTTTGTTTCAACAGAAATTCCATGCTGGCTAAATTGCTCTTTAGCTTGATCTAAAATAGTCTGAATAGATGCTCTAGCTTTATTAAAGTAATCCTGTGCTAATTCTGTACTATCAATAAATTCTACAGAAATGAAAGGATCTATGGTCAGCGCATATACTAGAGTCACTTTACTACCAAAGGCCTTAGCAACTGCCGCTGCATGATTGACAGCAATAAGTGAAGTAGGAGAACCATCGACTGGAACCAAGATATGGTGATAACTCATATATTGCTCCTTATTGTCCTGTGACAATGTGGGGTGGCAAAACACCAAATTATTATCTTTATGCCTATATTATGAACAATTTTTTAAAAGTTATTGTTTATTTTTAGTATGAATAGATCCAAAAAGCTTATTAGCTATTTTTAGCTTTAAGCATTGTAATGGCTTTCTAAGTAAGGTTGATTTTGTCTAAGTATTGAAATAACTTGATTAGCATCTATAGCAGATTCAAATAAGAATCCTTGACCTATACTATAACCAAACTGCCGAAGTAGCTCTTCTTGTTCAGGCGTCTCAATCCCCTCAGCGATAAGCCCAAGTGATAAATTTGGAGCGAGTAAACCAATTGCTTGCACAATTGCATAAATTGATGGATCGTGCTGCATCTTTTGTATAAAACTACAATCTACTTTCAAACTGTCAATCGGGTAATCGCGAATATGTGTGAGCGATGAAAAACCAGTACCAAAGTCGTCTAGTGCAATACGGACCCCATGCTGTTTTAATTTATTCAGTGCTCGGATTACATACTCTGAACCTCGATCACCCAACATGTGTTCAGTGACTTCAATTTCAATATAATGTGTCGGTATTTGAAATTGATTAATCTTTTTCAAAAGTCGCTCAGCGTAGTTATCTCTTAAGAACTCTACAGGTGCGGCATTTAAGGAAACAGGAAGGGGTGTAATACCAAGATTTATCCATTTTGCGATATCACGTAAAACTTGATGTTGCATTGTTTCACCGATTTTACTCGCTAAATTATAATCTTTAAAAGCTTCTGCAATTTGTGCAGGGTAGCCTCTTTGAGCTGATGTGGTATGCCATCTTAATAAAGCTTCAAAACCAACTACATGGTGGGTTCTTAAATCTACTTTAGGTTGATAGTAGGGCTGAATTGTATGATGGCGAATTAACTGGCGTGCTAAATTAAGCTGAGAAGCGACTGTTTCAGTCATTTGCATCATGCATGGATCATACATGCGAATTCCGCCACGACCACGTGCTTTTAAGTCATGTAATGCCATATCAGCACAACTAAGTAAACCTGACTGATCTATGGCATCTTGTGGGTAAATTGCACAACCAATACTCATGCCACCATTTAGAACATTACCTAAATAGGTGATAGGTTGATTTAGCTGTTGAAGTAAAATGGCTGCTAGGTCGCGCACATCATTTTCAGATTTGAGGTTATTAATAATAACCGCAAATTCGTCTCCACCTAATCGCGCAACAAAACATCGTTCTTCATTGACGCAATGGCTAAAGCGTTTGGATAAAACTTTTAAAAGATGATCGCCTGCGCTATGCCCTAAAGTGTCATTAATATGTTTAAAATGATCGAGGTCAATTAAAAGCAGCCCCACACTTGTTTGGGTGTCTTTTGAGTAGGTGAGGGTACGTTTAAGTTGAAATTTAAATGAGCGCCGATTACATAAACCGGTCAGCTCATCTCTCTCACTCATATTCCTGAGCTGGTTTTCTGCCAAATGTTGTTGAGTAACATTACGTGAGACACAAAGTATTTGTCCAATTTCACCATTTTCCCGATGAATCGGGGTAAGCATATTATCCCAATACTCAGGGTTTTGATTGGGTAAACAGCTCATCCCTGCAAATCGGGCAACCTTTCCCTGAAGAGCCTTTTTTAAAGCAACACGTCCACGCTTACGGATATGAGGTGGCAATAACTCAAGCCATTTCATTCCAAATTCTGTTTCGTCAACAGGGATACCTAAAGCGAGGCATCCTGATTTATTCATATGAGAAACTGTGCCATCTATATTAAGTACTTTAATGCAATCCTCACTGATGTCTAACATTTGATTTTGTATTTCAATATTCTTCTGCAAGTTTTGTTGTTCTTGGATATCATGATCAATATCTAAAAAGCTTACATACCATTCGTTAACCTGAGATGGGCCGTGATACTTAGAGGCTTGAATAGAGAGTTTGCACCATCTATATTGATTTCCAGCTTGTAGAAGTCGACATTTTAATTCTATTCTTTTTTGAAGGCGAATTGCTTCGAGCCATCTATTTTTGACTTCATCTAAATCAGCAGGATATATAAAATCTAACCATTGCTCTGGCAATGGAGAAAAAGTATCCAACCAATATTCTGTACACTCTGCATTGCAATATAATATCAAGCCATTTTCATCACTTACCCAAGTTGGTAGTGGAATTTGCTCAACAATAAAATGCTTTTGGGTAGTGCTCGACATTGAAGTCATAACATGCCTAGAAAGATTGAGAGTTGATTAATCTATTTATTAGTGGGTATTGTAATCTTTCTGTAGTATCCAAAATAGTATAAAAAAAAATTATGTGTATTTTTTTTGAACTAAAACTGGGTTGCTGAAACTATTATATACTTAATATTTAATTTATGTTTTTGTTATTTATTAGTTTTTAGCTTTCTTGACTTTAAAAAAATATTTATGATGATTTTTGTAAAAAACTTATTAAAACAGAAGCTTATAACTAGCCTAATATAATTAGCTTAATAAAAATAAACTTAACGATGAGAGGAAGAAAACAGGAAAAATAGAAAAGCTAGTAAATTAAATTTTATTTAGATTATATAAATAAAGAAATTCTAAAAATAGTTTAAATAAATACAATAATCGCTATTAAGTTTACAAAAGTAACATAAAATAAAGGCTTCTATTATCGTAAAATTCTTTTTGTCAAAAAGGATATATATTTCCTTTTTGTGCATTTTATAGCCTACATTTTCCCCAAGATGTAGGTTTTTTTTATGAATAATTTTTAGAAATTCTAACTACTAAAAATAAAAAAAGCCAAAATGGCTTTTTACACAGTTTCTGGTTTTTTCAACTGTTCTTGAATGTACAGGTTCATATAGTATTGTTCGATATAATCATCGGCATAGTTGTTTGCTAATGTTTTTGTCGCCACTTGCTCATGTTTTAAATAGCAATTTGATTCAAGATCTTTTTCGAGTACCCACCATTTACGGTTAATACGACGTACTTGAAACTTGTCACTTTTGTATTTTCTTTTAGCCATTTTTCCGGAGTTTGCTATTCAGTGATTGAAAGAGAATTTCTACTTGAGTTGCAAGCTCAAGTCAACAGATGGAAGGTTAATTGATTATTTTATGTAGGTTGCTATATCTCTCAATGGCTCAGACAAAATATTAAAATAATTAAGCTCTCGTAAGGAGAGCTTAAATTGTTATCTATAAGAGAGTTTTTATTTGGTTTTAACGAGAAAGGTTCTTTAAAAGTAATTTTAAACTTTCCATCATTTTTTCGAGTTGTAAAGGAGTAATACCTTCAAAAGACTGCTCAAGTACTACACTGGTTAGATCGTTGATCTTGTTGATCATTTCAGTGCCTTTTTCTGTAAGTACTACGCGGGTAATTCGGCCGTCAGACTGGCAGGAATATGTTTCAACCAGTCCTTCATCTTTTAATCGATAAACGATTTTTGTAGTAGTCGACATTTTTGAAATAATCATATCTGAAAGTTCAGACACACTCGCATGGGGCTTGCTGCTTAAAGCCAACATAATACGTCGACGTGAGTTATCTAAACCATATTTTTTTAAAGCATTATCAATGTTTTGTACATACTGGGCATGTACTTGAGTAATCCAATAATATGGAAAATCTTCAAGAGTAAAAGATTCTGTTGTAGGTAAAAAACGCGCATACTTCTTTGTCATTGACTTTTCCCCATACCTTGGTGGATCGCATTCCTGGTGAACTATCTTTAATAGTTGAAAAATATAGTTTCATCAAGCAAGTTATAGCAGGACTTTACTTGATGAGCAAAAGTTATATAGCTTCAGTTGATAATGGCCTTGAATAGTCCTTATCTTTATAGAGCATTACTATATCTTTGCACGAACTTAAAAATATTCTTCCTCTATAATCAAAGAGTATTGAAAATTAATACTGCTTAACAAAGCAGTCTCAAAAGCTCTTTGAATCGATATATAAGTTTGCATCTAAGCTTGCTTGATCGTTAAATGAACGATATTGCTTGCAACCGCATCGTAGAAAAAAAATTATGATTTGACCGTGGCATTGAACGAGAAAGTTTTTGTCTCTAAAGTCATAATTATGAAAAATCAAGATATTTAAATAATAAATATTTTTATATATCAATGTTTTGCTTTATTTTTATATTGATAAAATTTACCATACATTTAACATGAAACATCTATTATTTAGTAAATTAAAATTAGTTTTCATTATAAGTTATTGATTTTTATTTGTAATTTATATATTTACTTTTAAATCATAAATTATGATAGAGAGTGGATTTTGTCTATAAATTATATTTTTTATAAATTTTACTTGAAATATATCTCTTAAATTGCAAAACCAACCAACTTTAACTGTAATGTTGGCAGAGGAAGTGCCAGCACAAATTATGGCAAGAGCTATTCAGATTAAATGAGTTAAGTCTTAGACAATTAACTATTAAGTAGTTTTTAATTTAAATTTTTATGAGATCTGGTATATATAATTTATAAAAAAGGGAGAATATAAATTCTCCCTTTTTTTATTATGAAATAGCCACAGGCTTTTCTTCTAACTTTTTCTTAACAATGGCATAGCTTATGCCTGTAATGATACTACCTGCAGCAATTGCAGCAAGATATAACCAAGCATGATTAATTGCATTCGGAATTAAAAGAACAAATACACCGCCGTGAGGAGTAACCAATTCGCAATGGAAAAGGGCAACAAGTGCTCCAGTTACCGCTCCACCTAAAATACACGTCGGGATTACACGCATTGGGTCTTTTGCTGCAAATGGAATAGCACCTTCAGAAATAAAACATAAACCTAATACGAAAGCGGCTTTTCCAGCATCTCGCTCTCCTGTACTAAATTTACTTTTAGCAATGAAAGTTGCAATTGCCATACCAATAGCAGGAACCATACCGCCAGCCATCGTAGCTGCCATGGGCATATACGTGTTTGTTGTCAGTAAGCCGACAGTAAAAGCGTAGGCTGCTTTATTGATTGGACCACCCAAATCAATACACATCATGCTTGCTAATATAATTCCCATTAACACGGCATTTGTTGTACCCATGTTGTTTAGGAAGTCTTTCATTAGCTCAAAAATATGTGCTACTGGCTGACCCACCACGTAAAACATGATAAGGCCAACGAATAATGTACCTAATAGGGGAATAATTAAAATAGGTTTAAGTGCTTCTAAACTTGTAGGAAGTTTGAGTTTTTTTGCAATAAAAAGCGCGATATAGCCAGCAAGAAAACCTGAGACAATGCCACCTAAAAAGCCTGCTTGTAGCTGAGAAGCGAGTAAGCCCCCAATTAAACCAGGCGCCAGACCAGGACGATCAGCAATCGAGTAAGCGATGTAACCAGATAGCATTGGAACCATAAGCATAAATGCAGCGGCCCCAATTTGTTTTAATATAGCTGGTAAGCTGCCTGCTTGTTCAGCTGCATTAAGGCCAAAGCATAAAGAGAGAGCAATTAAAAGGCCTCCAGCTACCACCATAGGTAACATATAAGAAACACCTGTTAAGAGATGTTTATATACGCCAACTTTTTCGGTTTTATCTTTGGTTTCTGCAGATGTTTGTTGCTTACCTTGTTCTAAAACTTGTGCATTGCTAATAGCTTCAGCAAAGGCTTTATCTGTTTGCTTTAGAGCAAAGCCTGTTCCGCATCGATAAACGCGCTTACCTACAAAACGATCTGTATTAACTTCAATGTCAGTCGCAAGAATGACAATGTCTGCTTCATCAATAGCTTGAGGTGACAAGATATTTTTTGCTCCCACAGATCCTTGAGTTTCTACTTCAATGTCATAACCCAATTTTTCTGCACCTTGTTGTAAAGCTTCAGCAGCCATAAAAGTGTGTGCAACCCCCGTAGGGCAGGCAGTGATTGCAACAAATTTTTTAGCGGTAGTTAACGCTAGGCTATTATCATTTTGCCAGTCTTGGGCAAATTTAAAATTGTTGAATGCCGTTTGCAAAGCTGTGTGAGCATCATTTTTGATCTCTTCAATGCTAATGAAAGATAAAGAATGTGCACCAAAAATATGAAGATCTTTCGGCCGTTGACCAATCACGATGACTTGGTCAAAGCTTTCATTCGGATCAAATTCGTTGATCGTGGTAATGCTATTCTCATAACCTTGTTGGGATGCAACATGTGCAAGTTTACGAGCTAAAATCAAAGCATTGACTTGCTGTTGCGGACTATTAATGACAAATAATAAATGTTTAGCAGTTGGCATCAGATTCACTCAATGAATTGATTGTAGTTTGGGCTTTTAACTGGTTTAGCTTTTCAGCATTAGGAATGCGAAAACCTATTTGTGTTACAGCATGGCTCGCAATTGCTGTGGCTGTTTTTAATGTTTCTTCGGCAGAGAAACCATTGATTAAACCATGGATCATTCCTGCTAAAAGAGAGTCACCTGCACCTACGGTACTTTTAACGATCACTTTAGGAGCTTTGGCATGAAGTGGGTGACTGTCATGTAACCAGTTTACACCGTCTTCACCCATCGAAATGACGACATGCTCAATTTTAGCTAAGTTTTCAAAAAGCTTTTTTTGTTCAGCATAAGTTGTAGCAGGGAGCTGATAACTTTCAACTAATTCATCTGTATTTGGTTTAATCATCCATGGTTGGCATTCGATTGCAGCGACTAATGCTTTACCGCTTGTATCAAGCGCAACTTTTTTGCCTTGCCCTTGAATGAATTTAATAAGTTGTTGTAGCTCATCAACATTAAACCCTTGCGGGAGACTCCCTGCAATAGCAACTACATCGATCTGGGGTAAAATCATTTCGATTTTTTGAAAGAGATTCTTTTTATCTAGTTCGGATACTAAGAAACCTTTTCCATTTAAATCAGTCATCCTTCCGGAATGTTCAGCAATTTTTATATTTTGGCGAGTTTCACCTTCAATATAAATAAACTCTGGTTGGAATTGAACTTTTTTAAAATGCTCATCAAAAATCTGTTTGTTCATTGTTCCTAAAAAACCAGAAACAATAACCTCATGCCCCAAATCTTTTAAAACTTGTGCAATATTTAACCCTTTGCCTGCTGCATGTATTTCTACAGATTCTTGACGATTCACTTGACCGATCTGTAACTCGTTGAGTTGTATGGTCACATCAATTGCAGGATTTAAAGTAATTGTTAAAACTTTAGCCATTACCATTCCTAATCTTTACATTTCTTGTTCGGATAACTGACGTACAGCAGGGGCGCTATCACATTCTAGTGCACGCTTTGCAAGCACCTGAGCTTTGCTGTAGTTGAGTGTACGAATTTGAGCTTTAACCAAAGGAATACTATTCGGTGACATACTAAGCTCATCTACACCTAAACCCATAAGGATCGGTACAGCTTTTGGATCAGCAGCGAGTTCACCGCATATGCCCACCCATTTGCCATGTTTGTGGGCAGCTTTTACAGTTTGATCAATCAATTGCAAAATACTTGGGTGTAGGCCATCTGCTTCAACCGAGAGGATAGGGTGCCCACGGTCAATGGCTAAAGTATATTGAGTTAAGTCATTTGTTCCTATGCTAAAGAAATCCACTTCTTGAGCAAGGATAGGTGCAAGTAAAGCAGCTGAAGGAACTTCTATCATGATACCAACTTGTAAGTCGGTACACGGATATATTGCTTTTACTTCGTCAAGAATGGCTTTCGCTGCGCGCCATTCTTCTACACGGCCAATCATTGGAAACATGATTCTTAAAGGGCGATCATCGGCAGCCTTAAGCAAAGCAATAAGTTGTTGACGCAACAGCTCTGGTTGTCTCAGAGTTAAGCGGATGCCTCTTAATCCTAAAAATGGATTTTCTTCTTCAGCAATTGGAAGGTAAGGGAGTGGTTTGTCACCACCTACATCTAGAGTACGTACTACGAGTGGTCGGCCTGCAAGAGCATCTAAAACAATACGATAATCTGCTTCTTGGGTAGCTTCACTTGGAGCACTACTATGCGCCATAAAAACAAGCTCTGTTCTCAGTAGGCCAATTGCTTCAGCACCACACTCGACTGCATGCGCTGTCGCTTGAACTTTTCCTAAATTGGCAGCAATCTCGATTTGATGCTGATCTAGAGTAATTGCAGGTTCTTGACTGTGACGTTCAGCTTCTTCACGAATTTTTTTCTGATGCTCGCGTTCTTGTTTTGCTTGTTCGATTTGCTGAGTATTAGGATTTAAAATAAAGGTTCCTGTATCTCCATTAATTAAAAGAGAACTTTTTTGCTCAATATCTAGTACTTGCTCACCAGCACCGACAATTGCAGGAATACCTAAAGCACGAGCAACAATAGCACTATGTGCACTTGCACCACCTACGGCTGTCAAAATACCTGCAACTCGATCTTTATTAAGGCGGGCCACATCACTTGGTCCCACATCATACATAATTAAAATATAAGGCTCTTTAGGCTCTTCAATGATAACTTCACCACAAAGTTGAGCCAAAACCCGATCGCCAATATCTCGTAAGTCTGCAGCCCGCTCAGCCAATAAACGATCTGGTAAAGCTGCTTGCTCTTTGGCTGCTGCTTCAATATGTTCATGCCAAGCAGCAGGAGCAGAAAGGTTTAAGTTAATTTTTTGATAAACACCATTAATAAGATCTGGATCGTCAAGCATTTCTAAATGTGCTTGGAAGATCTGCTTAATTTCAGCCACTTCAGATTTTGCAATAACTTGGTGAATGTTGTTTTTAACTGCATGAAGGGCAATATCAAGATTTTCTTTTTCTACTTTGACGCTCAAACCCATACGTTCATATTGATAAACCTTAGGTTTAATGACATGAACAGGACCAAAAGCTAAACCACTTGAAGCGGCAATGCCCATATTTGAACTAAGTAGTTTTGATGGAGCTTCAATTTTATTTGATGGCTCTATTTTTATATCGGAAGATTGTATAGGTTCGACTTCTTCACCTAAACCTTGTTGTACTGCTTGAATAACTTTATCTAAACCTTCGACTGCATCTGTTTCTGGTTCGGCAATGAAACGTAGAGTTTGTCCACGTTTACATCCTAAAGCCAAGAGGCGCGTCAAACTTTTAGCAGAAACAAAATTTCCTTCATCTACTGCGACCTGAATATCACCTTGAAAACTTTTTGTTAAGTTCACCAAATGAGTTGCTGGTCGAGCATGTAATCCATGTGCATTAGCGAGTACAACAGAACGATGAGGCCAATCTGGAATAACATCTGCCCCAATGATTTTGGCAATTTCATTTGGCGCTTGTGTTTGATCTAATTGTGCAACTTGCTCTGGATTAAACAGAATATCAATTAGCCGATTAAATCTCTGGCTATCTAATTGCTCATTGGCAGCGATACATACGAGTGTATTTAACTTTTTTTCACCTAACTCTAATGCATGGCGAGGCTTTACGATACTGATTGCTGGTTGTTGAACGAATTTGGTACTTGAAATAGACCAGATTTGATCTTGTAGTTGAATAACTTGATCTGGATCAAGCGAACTTAGAAAACCACATTTTACAAAATTGTGTTTTTTTAGAATTTGAGATGCTGACCAAAACAAATCTTCAATATCTTGGGATTCAATTTCAGTTTGAATTAAATTTTCATGTAAATTTAAAGATAATGGTTGAGCTTGTAATATTTCAATAATTTGCTCAGGTTGTTTTGCATTTTTTACCTGCTCACTTACATCATGCATTAAAGCTCGGGTTAATATTTGTAGGACTTGTAAGTGTTCATCTGATTTTGCTGCAATAACAACAGCTAAATAAACTCTGTTTTCACCATCCCATATTATTCCTTCGGGGAAGTGAGCTAAACGGATACCTGTTTCTAAAATACATTCACGAGATTGGGGAGTACCGTGGGGGATAGCAATGCCTTGACCCAAATAGGTTGCACTTTGCTCTTCACGATTAATGAGTCCTGTAATATAGTCAGGTGTGACTAACCCATCTTTCTCCAATATATCTACTAGACACTGTAATGCATGAGTTTTATCAACAGCATGTTGATTCATATGAATATGTCGAGGCTCTAGTGCTAGCATATTTATCCTTGAACAATATCTTTAGGTTTAGCTAAAACAGAAAAAAAGAAGCCGTTTGTATTAAAAATAGGTTAATTTAACCGTTTTTAAACAACAGCTTCGTATAAATTACCATAGCAGAACTTTAAAGGTATATCGACGTATTTACGTAAAAAATGCTTGTTTTTAATACAAAGGATAATCTATTAATAGTATTTTAAATTTTTATATTAACCATAAAGATAATAAAGTAATTTTATAAAAGGAGTTAAATCCTCCAGATAAAAAAACCTCTATACCGGATTACGGGTATAGAGGCAAAAAAAGTGAAAGATTAATTAAAATTAGTGTCGAATTTCTTGTTCCAAGAGCGACCACAACTTTTGATGTGATTTTTTAAACATTAACATGTGCCCAATTGATTTATATCCGAGTTTAATAGGGTTTAGCTCTAGCATTTTTGTAGGTGCATTCGGATACAGCTTTAATAAAGCTTCAACATTACGCTCGGTTGCAATTTCATCATCACTTGCCCAAATAGAAGTAATAGGGCAGCTAATTTCAGTATGAAAATCCTGAAAAATAGTTTTACCAATGGCGTTTTTCACATAACCGGGATGACTACAAAATTCACGCCACTGTTGAGCGACTTTTTTAGGTAAGTTTTCTCCCATTCCAATAACTTGGGTAGCAGCATAACCTTTTAAGGCACTAGAGATCGGGAAGATAACATTAAACATCACTGGCGCTAAAAACTTGGTTTTACCCTTAAGACCTTTTACGTGGCCAGTAGAACCTGCGACTGCAACAACTTTTGCTACTTTATGGAAGTTAGGCACAATTCCTAGCAATTGCCCACCAGCACTATGGCCAAGAAGAGTAACTTGTTGTGCTTGGGTTTTTCCTAATAAAGTATCAATTGCACAAGGGATATCGAGAGTTCCCCAATCATTAATACTTGCACCACTTTGCTTTAACGGCCCATGCAATGAATCTCCAATTCCACGGAAATCAAAGCTTAATACATCATAGCCTTGTTCACTTAACCAACTAGCAAAAGAATGATAAAAGTTTTTGGTAATACCTGTGGCTGGACAAATCAACACGGGATTGGCCAGTTGTTTTGATTGAGCTGGATAAAAATGTGCAGCAAGTTGATAACCATCTTTGCAGGTCATCCAAAATGTTTCAAAAGTATTATCCATAATATTTCGTAGTGATAAGTTTGTAGATATCTTTAATTTACACAAGTTCTAAAATGAAACTTGATTAAAATGTGACTATAAAGTCAATAATTATGTTATATAGCTCATTAAATTTGAATAAAACGAATAATTGAAAAAAAGATGGATTTACCACAGGCTGTACAGTTAGCTATTGTGTTTAGTGGCATATTTTTATGGATAGGGATGGTAACCGGGGTATGGAAATATTGGCAAATACGCCGTTCAGAATTAAGTCGTGCTCATTATTATGTAGATATCGCTCATCGAAGTAGTTTGTTATATGCAGCCGCTAGCCTAATTCTAGCTGTCTTAAGCTACTTTACTGTTTTAAATGAAAATATTGCTTTGTGGTGCGTGTTTGCAAATATTCTGTTTTTTAGTTTTTCAATTTTAGTTTATATCCTACATGGCTATTTACAGGACACGACAAATCAATTTAAACGTCCACACAAGTTAGGCCGTTTTAGTTTGCCTTCATGGTTAATGTCTTTAATGATGGTAGGATTAATTGTGACTGAATTACTTGCTACGGCTATTTTAGTTATCGGAACAATTTTTTTATTTTTAGGTATATAAAAATGGATGATCACTCATCCATTTTTTAAGTATTCGAGTTCTGTTGACTAAGACGTCTTTTAGCTAATTTTCGCATCTTATGGTCGACAAAGGCCCACACACAAAATATGAAAGAAACAACCATCGCATACATAAAGTATTCGGGTTTCAGATTTCCCTTAATCATACCTTGAAACAGTAAAGTCAGCATAAGAGCAAGCGGCGTTACTCCATAAACAACTGAATCTTTGCTGTTCAGAGTGTTAATGAAGACTTGTTTGTTGAAATGTAATGATAACATCTCCATCCCTCCTTGTGGTTGTGCTAAAACTGAATGTTTTAGTCAAGAATAAGTTTAATGTTGTACTTCTATTTTTAATTCAATTCAATAGTGAATAGAAAATTTTTTGAGCAGTTTTATAAAAAACTCTATGTTTATAAAAGGTTAAGGTATTAAAAAAGTAAATATTAAATATTTTTGTATAAAATACTTAATTTTTTTAGAAAAGAGAAATATTTAAGTGAAAAGTATAATAATTTCTCTTCTCTATAAGTTCAGATTAACTATTTTGTTTTTTTAAAAAGAGGTCAATGGCATGTTGGGCAATTTCTGCATCTTCAAAAGATTGAACGCCAGAAACACCAATTGCTCCTAAAATTTGACCGTCGTAAAGAATTGGTTTACCACCTTCTAGCATCCCTTGAGCACTCGACATACTTAAAAAACCTAAGCGACCATTTTGTAAAAGTTCTTCATAGAATTTTGAAGGTCTACCTGATATTGAAGAACATTTTGCTTTTTCTAAACATAAATGGGAACTTAAAGGCGAGGCACCATCTAAACGTTTCATGAGTAGTAAAGAACTTGTTTCGTCAACAATAGCGATACTAACTTTAAAGTTGTGTTCAATTGCATATTTTTGAGCTTCTTCCATTAAAAACTCTGCATCTGCTAATGTTAGGTAATATTTACTTTTCATTGTTGCTCTTCTTTCCTAGTAAGCTAAAAATTATTTTAGTGTAATTTTACAGTAAAAATTGATTATATCTATTATTGTTTTGTCATTCAAATTAGTGTGGAAACAAAATGCTGGTTGGGTAAACTCAGCATTTTATTCAATATATAAAATCATGTTTGGGTAAAACTCGATTTCAAAATAGACACTAGATTAAATGTTTTTAAATTTAACTTTGTCGATCATTACGGTAATGATGAGAACAACTAAAGATGGGATCAACCAAGCTAAGTTTTGTTCGTTTAAAGGTAAGTGTTGAAGAAAATCGGGTAAATAATCACCAAAACCTGCAACCTTAAGACCGTCAATAATCCCGAAGATAAAAGCAATACTTGTTACTGAACCTACAATAAAAGAAGGCTTGTGCCAGAATTTCCAAAAGAAACTCAGCATAATTACCACAATTGCAGGTGGATAAATTGCGCTTAAAACAGGCACTGATACAGCAATAAGTTTGGTTAATCCAAGATTAGAAATAACGAAAGAGAAACCAACTAAAATGAATACTAAAAGTTTGTACGGTAACTTAGTTAACTGAGCAAAATACTCACCGCAAGCGCAAGTTAAGCCAATCGCTGTTACCATACATGCTAGAAAAATGAGGCCAGTTAAGAATAGCGAACCCATATTTCCGAAAGCATGTTGAACATACGCATGTAAAATTACTGCACCATTTGCTGCATTTGGTGCAACTTCATGGCTACCTAAACCTAATTTAAACAAGCTTAAATAAACTAATGTAAGACCAGCACCTGAAATGAGACTGGCAATAATTGCATATTTAGTCACTAGCTTTTTATCGGTAACACCACGCGAGTAAATCGCTTGAATAATTACAATACCAAATACTAATGCACCTAAAGTGTCCATGGTGAGATAACCATTTACGAAACCTTCCGAAACTGGGGATGCAACGTAATGGTTGATTGGAGCAGGAACATAACCAGACGGAATCATGACTGCTGCAATGCCTAAAATTGCTAATGCAATAATTTTTAGCGGAGCAAGTACATGTCCAACTGTATCCAATAACTTGTTTGGATAAAGAGAAACTAGAGTTACAAATGAAAAATAAATTGCACTATAGATTAAAAGGCTACTACTTGATGTTCCAAAATAAGAAGAAAAACCAATCTCATAAGAAACAGTAGCTGTACGTGGAGTTGCAAATAAAGGGCCTACTGATAAATAACAAACTACAGTTAAAATCAGACTTGCAACTCGACCTAGAGGAGAGCTAATAATTTCAATGGAACCCTGCATACGAGAGAGTGCCATAATGGTAATTACAGGGAGACCAACTGCAGTAATCAAAAAGCCTATAGCAGCTAGCCATACATGATCACCGGCTTGTTGAGCGACAATGGGAGGAAAGATAATATTGCCAGCCCCAATAAAGAGGGCAAAGGTCATAAAACCTAAGGCAATAATATCTCCAGTACGAAGATGTTGCATAAATTAAATTTAATAAAAAAGAAGGAATTTTAGAGCAAAAGAGAGCATGATCAAGCGGTATTTTATGTGAAAAAGATTTTTTTCGGAGTATAGAAACCTTTAATAGATATCAAAAATATCAACTGGTTAAGGTATGTAGTTGAAAAACCATTGAAAGAAATGCGTAAATCATTTTTTATGTCTGACTTTTTAAAGAAATTATGCAAAAATAAAAGTATAAATTTCTATTATGAATGTTGAATATTTGGGCACTTAACGCTTCCAGCCTATCCTATATCCGTTCTAAAATATTCTAAATTAACTTACATTTTTGTAGGCATTGTAAAAATAGTGTCTACGAGGATAAAACTGAATGAGAGCTTCTACTGTTACAATAAAAACTGAACAAGATCTAGAAAAGTTGAGAGTTTCTGGACGCTTGGCTGCGCAAGTTTTAGAAATGATAGAGGCACATGTTAAACCAGGTGTATCTACTGAATATTTAGATAACCTGTGTAACGACTATATTGTAAATACTTTAAAAGTTATTCCTGCCAATGTTGGATATCATGGTTTTACTAAAACAATATGTACCTCAGTAAATGAAGTGGTTTGCCATGGAATTCCATCGCCGAATAAAATTTTAAAAGATGGCGATATTATCAATATTGATGTCGCAATTATTAAAGACGGCTACTTTGGTGACACGAGCCGTATGTATTTTGTGGGTAATGTAAATCCACAAGCAAAAAAACTTGTCGAAACAACTTATGAGGCGATGGTTGCTGGTATTCATACCGTTAAACCGGGAGCTACATTAGGTGATATCGGTTACGCTATTCAGTCAGTTGCCCATCGAGAAGGGTATAGCATTGTTCGAGAATATTGTGGCCATGGGATTGGTAAGGTTTATCATGAACAACCCAATGTTCTACATTATGGACAACGTGGCCAAGGTTTGGTTTTAAAGAAGGGAATGGTCTTTACCATTGAACCGATGATTAATGCGGGCAGACCGCAAGTGAAAGAGTTGAATGATGGATGGACTGTCATTACCCAAGATCTTTCGTTATCTGCTCAATGGGAACATATGGTTGCTGTAACTGATACAGGCTTTGAGCTATTAACACCTTGGCCTGAAGGTGTGGGAAATTATCCTGCAATTTGAAAATAAAAAAGTTCGATAATTATCGAACTTTTTTTATTTTAATTTATTTTAATGCTCAGAAAGATGTTCTACCAAATAATCGATAAATACTCGTACAGCAGGTAGCAACCCTCGGCGTGATGGATATACAGCATGTAATATACCGTGAGGCGCTTTCCATTCTGGTAATATTTGTACAAGTTGTCCAGATTTTAAAAAATCTTCTGCTGCGCTTTCTGGGAGTAAAGCGATACCACAGTTTTGACTCGCCAATTGCGCCAACATGTGTATGTTTGTACCCATTATAGTAGGGCTGACTTTGATTTTCTTTTGCTGGTTGTCTGGCCCATGCAAAAGGAATTGCTGATCAAGATGCTCTTCAGAAAGGCTTAAAATACGGTGTTCGCTTAGCTGCTCAGGAGTTTTTATATCACCAAACTCATTTAAATAGGCCTGACTTGCAAATAGACTCTGTTCTATCAGAGCAAATTGTCTAAGAACTAAACTCGGGTCATCATCTAGTTTTGAGCGAACTCGTAGAGCAATATCAATTCCTTCATTAATAACATCTACTCGACGATTGCTGACCATAAGTTGCAAACGAATTTCTGGATATTTTTTTAGGAAAGCAGGCAAAATTTTAGGAAGTTGATTTTGAGCAACATCAACTGGAACACTAACTTTAACAACACCTCTGGGTTGAATACTTAGGTGATCAACCAGATCATGTGCGGCTTGTGCAGCATTCATCATAACTTGAGCATGTCTATAAATATCCATCCCAATATCTGTAACAGCAAAATGACGTGAACTACGTTGAATGAGACGAACCCCTAAGTTTTCTTCTAAACTATATACGCGACGACTTAGTTTTGATTTTGGTATATCCGTTACACGTTCAGCAGCACTAAAGCCACCATGCTCAACAACGAGAGCAAAACAATAAAAATCATCAAGATCAGTGAGCATTAAAATATCCTATTTCTGCAACACCAACGATTTTACATTATTATTTTTGCAACAATAATTCTTAAACTAAATTATTTGTAATTAATTAGCCCTCTAAATAAAAATAGAATTTTGAAATTATATTGTAATTACGTTGTAATTTTAATGTGTGTTGTTTTAACTGGTATTCTCGCCTCTTATAGAAGTTTTAATTATTTTCTTTTACACTACAATTTTTCTCTACTCTCAAATTTCATGCCTTATCAACTAATCGAACTTAACGATGCGTCTGCGAATATTGAATGTCCATTTTGTAAACAAGCGATAATTGACTGGGTGCAAGAACAATATATTCAGCCGTGTGAACATACTTTATTTATTGCTATGGATTTAGGATTTGAATTTGTTGCTGATCGATTTGAAGAGGGTATGAATCAGAATGTAGATGAGTTGCACGAAGATCCGAATATGAATGTATTTGAAGCTTTAACGACAACTACTTATGAAAATCTAATTATTTTGAAGTCTGATTTAGGCGTAGAAAATTTATTTCGCTATGTTGGGGTGAGTGATCGTTAAATTCGAGAGTAATAAAAAAGCCAATCTATTGATTGGCTTTTTTATTATTTACGCTTCTGGCGCTGCGCTGTATTGTTCAACTAATGGTTTTAATTCGCCATTTTGGAACATTTCAAGCATGATATCGCTACCGCCAATAAGTTCACCATTTACCCAAAGTTGCGGGAATGTAGGCCAGTTCGCAATTTTTGGTAATGTTGCACGAATATCAGGGTTTTCCAAAATATTTACATATGCAAATGGACGACCAATTTGACTGAGCGCCTCTACAGCACGTGCAGAGAAACCACATTGTGGAAACTGTGGAGTGCCTTTCATGTAAAGTAAAACGGGATGCTTCGCAATTTGATCGCGGATTAACGCTTCAGTATCACGTGCTTGTTCAGTCATAAATAGATCCTCAACTAATCTAGCAGCATTATAGGGGGTGTTCACATTGCTTTGCAAACCACCTGATTACTTAAAGTTGCATTGAATATTCAATATTTTATTGTATAAACCGAAGTGATAGCAAAAAGTGGACGAAATTTTAGATAAATGAATGATGAGACTTTTCATCAGAGCCAGTTTTTGCTTATATAAACCCTTCTAAAAATCTCATACAGACAGAGTTCGTCATGACTGATATTACCCTAGCCCCAATACAACCTGATCAACCATCACATTTAATGGCTACTTATGGCCGCCAAGCGATCAGTTTTGTACGAGGCCGAGGGGCATATTTATATACCGAAGATGGCACAGAGTATCTAGATGCTTTAACGGGTATTGCTGTATGTGGTTTAGGTCATGCACATCCGGTAATTGCAGAGGCGATTGCAGAACAAGCTTCAACACTTGTCCATACGAGTAACTTATTTGAGATTCCTTGGCAAACTGCTGCTGCTCAGAAGCTTGCTGAAGTTTCAGGAATGGAAGAGATCTTCTTTTCAAACAGTGGTGCTGAGTCAAATGAAGGAGCGATTAAAATTGCTCGTAAATTTGGTACTCAACAAGGCATAAGTTCACCAAAGATTATTGTGGCAGAGCAATCATTTCATGGCCGTACTTTAGCAACACTTTCAGCCACTGGTAATAAGAAAGTACAAGATGGCTTTGCTCCTTTAACTCATGATTTTCTTCGTGTGCCATTTGGTGATGTAGAAGCAATTCAAGAAGCCGCTTTACAGCATCCAGATATTGTTGCGATTTTGATTGAGCCAATTCAAGGTGAAGGTGGTATTAATACAGCACCTCAAGGTTTTAGCTATCTTGAAGAAGTCCGTATCCTATGTAATCAGCATAACTGGCTCATGATGCTAGATGAAATCCAAACCGGTAATGGCCGTACAGGTAAGTATTTTGCGTATCAGCACACAAATATTGTGCCCGATGTTCTTACGACTGCGAAAGGTCTTGGTAATGGCTTTCCAGTAGGAGCGGTCATGACACAAGGTAAAGCTGTAGGTTTATTAGGACCTGGTAGTCACGGCTCTACTTACGGTGGAACTGTGTTAGGTTCTCGTGTGGTTTATACGGTAATTGATACAATCCAAAAAGAGAATGCTGTAGAAAATGCAGCTATAGTCGGTGGTTATATTGTTGATCAATTACGTGCTCAATTGGCAGATAAAAATGTACAAGTACGTGGCTTTGGGATGATGATTGGTATTCAATTACCGAAAGACTGTGCTGAGCTCGTTGCAATTGCTCGTGATCAACATAAGCTGATTATTAACGTTACAGCAGGTTCTGTAGTGCGTTTATTACCACCAATTAACATGACTCAAACACAGGCTGATGACTTGTTAGAGCGCTTAGTCTCTTTAATTAATAACTACCTTTAAGTTTTGGTATTAATAAAAAATGGGCATATAAATGCCCATTTTTTATGTGAAGTAATTATCCAGAAATGTACTGTTTTAACTGTTCAATGAGGTTTTTCTGGTCTTCCATTGCAGCTTTTACTAAATCACCAATAGAGATAAATCCAACTAATTTTTCATTGTCTAGTACAGGTAAGTGACGTAAGTGGCGGTCTGTCATGAGCTGTAAACACTCTTCAACCGTATTGTTTAGGCTTACCGTAATTACTTTTGATGTCATAATTTCAGCAACTGTGGTGCTATATGAAGAACGTTCCATCAGTGTCACTTTTCGCGTGTAGTCACGTTCAGATAAAATTCCGACAACTTTTTCGCCGTCTGCTACGACAAGTGCACCAATCCCTTTATCTGCCATGATCTTAATTGCTTCAAGGACAGTGGCTTCTGGAGAAATTGTAAAAATATCTTGCTCTGATTTGTTTTTGATTACTTGTGCAACGATTGTCATTTTTTCTGTCCTGTGTTTTATCATTTTGTTTTAAATTAGCTTGATTTTATAAAAATGCAAAGACTTGATAGTCATTCAAATATAAGTTTTGCATTCAAGCGTTCAAAAAGCATTCTATATTGATTGCTAAAAAGCTAAAGAAAAAGTTTACGCTCCTTGCCAATGGGGATGTTTAAAAAAGAAATGATGCATTTGCTGAGTAGATAGCTTTAATTTTCTATGAGATGAATTAAACAAAGCAGGAGTGACGTTAAGTCGAGTTAAGGTTGGTAATAAAGACTCATGGAAATCTTTAGGGGTAATTCTTCTAGGTTTATAATGTGGCCAATGCTCTTTTGCATAGCGATGTGCTTGCAAACCGTTAAGCCAAAAAGGGAAAATAAAATCTTCCTGATCTGATTTAATTGCCCATCCTTGATGAAATAAACCCCAAAGAACCCCGCAGTACATCATGGTTCTTAAAATATAAATCTTAATCATCAAGTCTCTTGAAACTGGTTGTAGATTACTTAAACTATTCATTGTGAATTTAATGGTTCTTAACTTGTCTTGCTTATTATAAAAAAATCAGATGACATTTCAGTTTAAACAGGTATCAAATCGTAAACAAATATTCCAGCTATGAAATTCTGTTCATTTACTTATAGTGTCTGAAGTTTTAAATCAATTGATAACTTTGGTTTTTTTATAGGTATAAAAACGCCACCTGAGCAAGACAAAGCGATTAAAGCTTTGGCGAAGCGCAAGAAGAGATAAGGGGTGAATTGGTTTATATCAAATTTTACAGGCATAAAAAAACGCCACCTAAGTGACGTCTCTTTATGCTTGCATTGTGGCTAACTTTTGCCAATATTGTGCTTTAAGTGAGTCACGTTCAACACGGAAACCTTGATAATACAATTCTGCTAAAAACAGTGCGGCTTTACCGTGCCCAGCGCGAGCAACTTCTTCTAACTGTGCAACTGCATCCTGAAAATTCATTTGAGAGTGAATAGTGTTTACTGCAGTTGCGTATACATGTTCTAAATCATGATGAGAGATACGTTGAATCATATAAAACTCCTTATTGTAATTATGATTACTTTTTCTAAAGGCCAGTGCCTTTAAATTAATTTAACTTAGTATTGTTAAACTAATATTACAAATTAATGGATTTGTCAACTATTGGTGCAAACCACTTTATTCACTATTAGGATACATGATTAAACATTATTCACAAATAATTTTGAGTAAAATCAATATGAGAATAAAAGACAAGGAGAATAAAATATGACAAATACTATCGACGGCTTTGTTTTTGATACTCCACCTAGAGAGGAACAAATCATAGAACTAGCCCATTATCATCGTAAACTATTAGATGAAGCGATCTTTCATCAAGAGATCCATTTAGGGGATTATTGTCTTGCTCAGCGCAAAAGAGTATTTGATTTCGCTCGGCATTTGGAACCAGCACAAAAAAACTGGTTTTATCAAGTGTATGATGGCGAACTGAGAAAAATTGCTGATGAAGACGAGTTGCATCCAGCAGATGCAGAAGAAGGATTAAGTATCTTTGCTATGTTTTTAGTCTTGGTGATTATTGCGGCAATTTTATACTTTTCTGTCATTCGTTCACTAATAAGCTAAGTATTATTATCCAGTAAGGTACGATTCTTGGCCTTACTGGATGTTTGATCTTGTGCTTATGAGTATTGAACCCTACACTACACTAATTCGAGGTAGGTCATGCTCATATTCAAACAAAATTTCCTTAAATTAAAGTCTGAGTTAAAAATTGATCAATGTTTTAACCTATTTGTGGTTATTGTCATTGGCTGTATTTTTGTGCTGTCATATTTAGCATTACTTCGGCCTATTAGTCCGAATCAATATCAACGAATTGTACAACTCTCTCATCAGGCAACTTATCCAAGAACTCAAGATATGGCTGAGTTACTCATGACTCAATCTGAAATTCATAGAGCAGAGTATTTAAAGTTAATGCATGCATACCAATTTGAAGGTGCTCATATTAAGCAATACCCAGCACTCGCTCAGGAAGATATGCAATAAATTGGTTATCGAGATAAATCTTATTTTCCAAAGCTTTTTGAGCACTATTGTGGCAGGCAAAAGTTTGAATTTATGCTAGACTTTATCTTTTTTAACACGCTGCTTTTCAAGGAATCCGCATGGAGCAACAATCGAATATGCAAAATAAATTCTTGATAGATGCTGAGATCGGTGATGACGATGTCACATTACCTAATTTACCTGCTATCGATGTTCCCATCGTTGAATCTCCTGTTAAATCACAAGAAAATATTGAAGTAGCCAAAGTTGAATTAGCTCCTTCAGAAACAGCGGTCGAACAACCAAAAACTGGTTTCTTTGGCCGAATGAAAGAGGGTTTAACCAAAACTCGTCGTAATTTTGCTGATGGTATGGTCAATATCTTGATTGGCGGAAAGGAAATTGACGATGAGTTACTTGAAGAAGTTGAAGAGCAATTACTGGTTGCAGACATTGGTGTCGAAGCAACTAAAACGATCATTACCAATTTAACAGAGCGTACAGCTCGTGGTGATTTGATCTATTCTCATTCTTTATATAAAGCCTTACAAGAAGAGCTGGTTGCTTTGTTAGCTCCACGTGTAAAACCTTTGCATATTGACCCTAATAAATCACCGTATGTAATTTTGATGGTTGGGGTAAATGGTGTTGGTAAAACTACTACTATTGGTAAGTTAGCGAAACGTTTGCAAGGGGAAGGTAAAAAAGTGATGTTAGCTGCTGGGGATACGTTCCGTGCGGCAGCGACTGAACAATTACAGATCTGGGGTGAACGTAATGATATCTCAGTAGTGGCGCAAGGCCACGGGGCTGATAGTGCTTCTGTTATTTTTGATGCTTTTGAAAGTGCTCGTGCTAAAGGAATTGACGTATTAATTGCAGATACGGCAGGTCGTTTACATAATAAGAGCAATTTAATGGAAGAGCTCAAAAAAGTTAAACGTGTTATGCAGAAAATTGATGCCACTGCACCTCATGAAATTATGTTGGTGGTAGATGCGGGTACAGGGCAAAATGCGATTAACCAAGTACAAGAATTTGATCAAGCTGTAGGTTTAACGGGTATTACCATTACTAAGTTAGATGGAACTGCGAAAGGTGGTGTGCTCTTTAATATTGCCAGTCGTACCCATGTGCCAATTCGTTTTATTGGTGTAGGTGAAAAAATTGATGATTTAAGACCATTCTCGGCTAAATCTTTTGTTGCAGCATTATTTGAAACTGATAAGTAAATTGTTTATTAATCTTAAAAAGCTTCACTAAATTGTGAAGCTTTTTTTATATCTATATCTTTTTTTATTGTTGCGAAAATAAAACGAACTGTCATATTTTTAATGCTGATTATAAAAAATGACTTTAATACACTGTATTCATTCCCAAACAACGACTCTTGGTCAACCAATAGATAGGAAATAACAAAATGTCTACTTTCTTAGATAAAATTAAAAACCGTCGTACTATTTATGCAATTGGTAAAAATGTTGCATTAGATCGCACTAAAATCGAAGAAACTATTCGTGAAGCGGTTAAACATAGTCCCTCAGCTTTTAACTCACAGTCTTCACGTGTGGTGACACTATACGGTGAATCACATGCTAAATTTTGGAATTTGGTTCGTGAAGCATTACGTAAAATTGTTCCTGCAGATGCTTTTGCTGGTACAAATGCAAAAATTGATAGCTTTGTAGCGGGTGTTGGTACGGTTTTATTTTATGAAGACCAAGCTGTGGTTAAAAGCTTACAAGAGCAATTCGAATTATATGCAGACAACTTCCCAGTATGGTCTGAACACTCAAGTGCGATTGCTCAATTTGCAACTTGGACTGCGCTTTCAGAGCTTGGTTTAGGTGCATCTTTACAGCACTATAACCCAATTGTTGATGCAGATGCAGCTGAAGCTTTTGATGTTCCAACAAATTGGAAACTACGTGCTCAACTAGTATTTGGTTCAGTTGAAGCACCAGCAGGCGAAAAAGCATTTATTAATGATGCTGATCGTTTCAAAACTTTTAATTAATTGAAAGTTAAAAAAAGCACCTATTTAGGTGCTTTTTTATTTTTTTAGAATGAGTAGGTAGGTTAACCAAATTGAAAACTAATAAAATGCAGGTAGATATTTCAAAATAAAAAAACAAGAAATTAGCCTATCACTGCACTGTCATAAAATAGTCACAATCATATTGCATATTGCTCATGATTTAATAGCTTATCAAACACAGAGAAAGAGACAGATGACTTTAAGATTAGGTGTTGCTGCAATTGGTTTATTACTCAGCGGTTCGGTATTTTCAGCAGTTACAATTACAGCACCAGAGGAAATTGTAATCCTTGCGGTGAATGGTCAGGAAGTCAACTCTGGATTATTTCGTTCATCTAAAAATAATTATAAAGTTGATGCAGGGGAAACGAGCTTAAGTGTGCGCTATCAAGAATACTTTGAGCATTTAAATGGTGAACATGACATTATTAAATCTGGGGTAGTTACGATTCAAACTCCAGCACTCCAAGATGGGCAAACTTATAAGCTTGCAATGGTAGATGCACCAAAACAATTTGAACAAGCTAAGAAATATGCGGAGCAGCCAACAGTGGCTTTGTATAGTGCAAATAATGAATTAATCGTAAAACAAACTGGTGCAAACAATGAGGCAAAACCATGGTTTGCAACTGGCTTGTTGGGTAAAGTAACTGACTTTACAACTAAATCATCAAAATCACAGCCTGAGGCAGTGTATGCATCTGCTAAACCTATTTCTACACAGGTTGCTGTTCCAGTTCCCACGTCTATGCCAGTAACGGGTGTAGCACAAACGAATGATCAACGTTTAGTTGAAACTTGGCAGAAAGCTTCTAAAGCTGAGCGTCAAAAATTTATGGCGTGGTTAGCTGAACAATCGAATTAATTCATTGCTATTTAAAATAAAGCCGATTTAATATCGGTTTTATTTTTAGAATTTCTATAAATAGCCTAAGTATATTTTATGAATAATTTAAATTTCCGTTTAGCTCAATTTAGCGATATTCCACAACTTGTAGATTTAATTAATAAGTCTTATCGAGAACAGCAGGGTCGAAGTTGGACAACAGAGCTAGAGTGGGTAAAAGGACTACGTATTACAGAGCATCAATTAGAAGAACAACTACAACTTAGGAATTCAACATTATTGATAGCGGAAACTGAATTTTCTAAAATTGTTGCATGTATTGGGCTTACATTTGAAAATAAACAGGTTGAGATTGGGACATTCTGTATGGACCCTCAAGTTCAAAATATGCGAGTGGGGCGGTCTGTTTTAGAATATGCGGAGCAATATGCATTAACAGAAGATCCCCAGCTGATGAACGCCGTAATGTATGTACTAGATGTCCGTTCGGAATTGATCGCTTATTATGAAAGACGTGGATATGTGAAAACGGGTAATGAACAGCCATATCCATTTGAGGCAAATGTAGGTGTGCCAATTGTACCTATTAAGTTAGTTGAAATGAAAAAGGACCTCAGATGAGGTCCTTTTGGATTTAGGTTAGAAACCAGATGTAATAACCTAGAAGCATGAGAGGCCAAGCCACCCATGGGCTAAATAGCCATCTCCACAACCAGAAGTTGGGTACGAAACCTACTCCGTAAATAAAGCCACCAGAAATACCAATCATCACCAGCATAAGTTGGCTATGATTGTAATGTCCATTAGCATCTAGCATGAGTGAAGGATAAACCAACAAAATTGCAGCAAGAGGCAATGCCAACAGAAAAGAAAGGGCCATTGCAAATGCTTGAGCTTTTCGATGATTTGATGCTGTCATTGCTTTTGCCATCATTTATTCCTCATCTAAATTTTGATGATGTTCGATATAAAGTGCACTGAGTACACCAGCAAAACATGCCATCAAAATGCCTAGGATCCATGCGAAATACCACATTGTGTTCTCCTTAATACAAGCTATGCGAGTTTGACTCGATGTGTTTGTTGGTAATAACTCCCCACATTTTGTAATAAGACCAACTGGTATAGATCAAAATAAGAGGAACAAAAATGCAGGCTGCGACAGTCATAACGCCTAAAGTAAGGTGACTTGATACAGCATCCCACATCGTCAAACTAGAGTTAGGATTGATACTAGATGGAAGCAGGAACGGAAATAGGGCAAAGCCAGCAGTTAAAATTGCTCCTACAATCATTAAGCTTGTACCAGTAAAACTTAAGCCTGCTTTTGCTTTTGAAGATGAGAAAATTGCGATGATTGCACCTAAGATTGCCAGAACTGGGGCAACTTTAGTCATTGGATAGGTACTGTAATTATTCATCCAACCTGGATTGCTATTAGTCACCACTTCTTTAGCTAAAGGATTAAGCGCAGCATTTGGATCTATAGCAACAGCATAGCTATAACCGGGCACTTGTCCGAAATAAAGCCATGCTCCAATCACAAGGAAACAAATTAAAAATATAATTGCCATAATTTGAGTAGCTTTAGCAGAGCGTTGTTTTAAAGCTTCATCTGTACGCAACATGAGCCATGCACCACCATGTGCACAAAGCATAGATAAACTCACAACACCACAAACTAGGGCAAATGGGTTGAGAAGAGCAAAAAAACTGCCAGTATATTCAGAACGTAAAGTGTCGTCTAACCCGAATGGTAGTCCTAGAAATAAGTTGCCGAATGCTACACCAAATACAAGCGCTGGAACGGCACCGCCAATGCAAAGCCCCCAATCCCAAGAATTACGCCACTTGGTATTATCTAGTTTAGAACGATAATCGAAGCCGACTGGTCTTAGGAAGAGTGCGAATAAAACCAACAACAGTGCCCAGTACATACCAGAGAAGGCAACTGAATAGACCATTGGCCACGCAGCAAATAGTGCACCACCTGCGGTGATAAACCAGACCTGATTACCATCCCAATGCGGGGCAATGGTATTGATCGCAGCACGGCGTTCGCTATCGGTTTTTCCAACGAAAGGCATGAGAGCCATAGACCCCATATCAAAGCCATCAGTCAGAGCGAAGCCGATCAGAAGTACGCCAACTAACACCCACCAAATGATTTTCAATAATTCATATTCAATCATGATAAGGCCTCCCCATTAACCGCTGCTTTCGGTTCTTGCTTTTCAAAATGATATTTGCCAGTGTGTAGAGAGCTTGGTCCTAAGCGAGCAAATTTGATCATTAAATACATTTCAATAATCAAAAGAGCGGTGTAGAACGCTGCTAGTGCAATAATCGAACCCCATACGTCACCAGTACTTAAACTAGAAGTAGAGAGATGAGTTGGTAGAATTTCACCAATAGACCACGGTTGACGACCACCTTCAGCTACATACCAACCAGTTTGTGCAGCAATCCAAGGAAGCGGAAGAGCAAACAATGCATATTTTAGGAGCCAAGGTTTATTTTCAGCATTTCTTTTTGCTACAGCCCAAGTCGCTAAAATGAAAAGTAATAGCATTAGGAAACCTGAGGCAACCATTGCGCGGAAAGAGAAAAATAGCGCTGTAACATTTGGAACAGTATCTTTTACAGCAGCTTTAATATTTTGCTCGCTTGCATCAACTACATTGGGTGCATATTTCTTAAGAAGTAGGCCATAACCTAAATCTTTTTGATTTTTTTCAAAAGAGGCTAATAACTCTGGTGAGCGATCACCTGCACGTAATTTTTCAAGTTCGGCATAGGCAAGCATACCGTTGCGAATACGAACTTCGTGCTGCTGCATGAGATCTTTAAGACCAGTAACTTCTTTGGTTGTTGAACGAGTTGCAATTAAACCTAATGCATATGGAATTTTAACTGCGTAATCTGTCCGCATTTCTTCATGGTTTGGTACACCAAATAAAGTAAATGGAGCGGGAGCAGGGTGAGTATCCCATTCGGCTTCAATCGCAGCGAGTTTAGTTTTTTGAACATCACCTAACTCATAGCCAGATTCATCGCCTAACAAAATCACTGAAAGTGTAGATGCAAGACCGAAAATTGCAGCAATTGCAAATGAACGACGTGCGAAAGGTAGATCTCGTTTTTTAAGTAAGTAGTAGCTTGAGATAGCCAGTACAAAAATTGCACCAGTTACATAACCCGCAGATACAGTGTGGACAAATTTCACTTGAGCTACTGGGTTAAAGATAAGCGCGCCGAAATCAACTAATTCCATACGCATCGTTTCAAAGTTAAATGCAGCACCTACTGGGTTTTGCATCCAACCATTAGCCACTAAAATCCAGAGCGCTGACATGTTGGACCCGAGAGCGACTAACCATGTTACGCCTAGATGCTGAACCTTACTTAAACGATCCCATCCAAAGAAAAATAGACCAATAAATGTAGATTCAAGGAAGAATGCCATAAGGCCTTCAATTGCTAATGGCGCACCAAAAATATCACCTACATAGTGCGAGTAATAAGCCCAGTTTGTTCCAAACTGGAACTCCATTGTTAAGCCAGTAGTTACCCCTAAAGCAAAGTTAATACCAAATAATTTTCCCCAAAATTTAGTCATATCCTTGTAAATTTCTTTACCAGAAATGACATAGGTGGTTTCCATGATGGCAAGGATAAATGCCAAACCTAAAGTTAAAGGGACGAAAAGAAAGTGATACATTGCGGTCATCGCAAATTGAAACCGCGAAAGATCAACCACGCTTTCAGAAATCATCAACGTGTCTCCTTAATGTGGGAAATGTTATCGCCAGCAATATGCTCGGCGACCTGATTGTCAAAATTTTTGGGGATGGTGGGAGCATCAAACCAAATATGTTTAATCGTTAAAAGAAGCACTATTTTTATTATTAGAATAATAGTGATTTCTTTAATTAAACGGCTGTTAAGATTTTTAAAATTAAGGCTCATAAATTAAACCTCATTTGATATTAATTTTATTATTAAACAAAATATAATAAAAATAAACATTAAATATATTTTAAATGAATATTTAAATAATTAAATTAAATAAAACAATAACTTAATATTTAAAAATAAATACCATACTAAAATGGTTTGAATTAATTATTAATTCCTACTAAAACACTCATAAATAAATTTTTTAAGTTGATTAAAATAGTTTGTTTTAAATTAATACCAACTAAAATAGTCTTATATAATATTTGTAAATTTTATTCCAAACTAAATTAGTCAGGATAATAAATAATTAAAAAGAAAAATAATAAAATACAGGCGTAATAAAAAATTGTAAAAAAACAATAAGGAAATAGAAAGTTGATTAGGGATTAATCGGGTGCAAAAAGATCGTTTGATACAGAAATTTTCTTAGCCACATAATGACTTTTGTGGACTCTAACAAGAATCACCTGAGAGTATAGTTCGAGTTCGCCATACTCTGGTTCGACTTGAACGTAATGGAGCTGTCCAAATTCATCACGGACACGGGCTTGGGCAGAAAATCCAGGTCTGGCATTGCCGCTGGAAATCGTCGCTAATCGCCCTAAAAGATTATAGTTGGTATGGGTGAGCTTTGGTTTAATCACTTGGTCCAGACAGTGAATCATGAACACGGTAAAAAAGATGGCGATGACAAGCGCTGGGACGATTAAATAAAATGGTGTAATAAAATAATGCTGTATAGCAAAGAAAGAAAGCTGTAAAAAATAACCAGCAAAACTGAAATTGATGAGTAAAAAAACGAAAATTAAAGCTTTAGAAAATTTAACGTTAAGTAGTGGTGAGTTAGAAAGCCAAACAGGCGCAATTTTTTTGAGTAGTTGACTTGGACGAAGACCAATATACATACCAATGGTTTCTACCACGCTGAGTAATATCAAAGCCACTACACTTAAGTGAAATGGCATAAGATAATAATTGAAAAAGAAATCAGCCATGGCAGAAACTCTAATGTTGATCGCTTCAGTCTACGATATAGATACCGCCATCTGAATGTACTTTAATCTCAACTTTATTTAAAAAATCACCTAAACATGGTCCTGAGATACATTCGCCTGTTTCCACAGTGAATAAAGCACCATGGGTAGAACATTGAATATATTCTTGGTCCTGATCGAGAAATTGATTTTCTAAATATTCAAGCTCTGTTTGCAAATGAGGGCATAAGTTTTGGTAAGCATAGAATGCGCCGTCACGTTGCGTAATGAAAATAGTCGTTCCTTGTAGAGTGTCAAAAGCTCTAGCTTCACGCTCAGGAACTTCTTCCGTCATACAGATCCTTTCCATTTCAAGCACATTCCTTCTGAAAATTTTCAAGAAGTTTAGCATAATCATTAATCGCTAAACGTGGACCAAATTGAGAAACAACTTCACTCGAAATTAACACGGCTAACTGTGCAGCAGCATTCAAATCTTGATGATGATTTAAGGCATAAAGGAATGCGCCTGCAAATGCATCGCCAGCACCATTGGTATCAACTGCTTCTACATGGCGACCTGCAACATGGAAATGTTGCGTAGGGCTAGAAACTAAAGCACCTTTAGCACTTTGTGTAATCACTACTGTATGATTTTTAAAACGTAATTGAGCAAGAGCGTCTTCTACAGATGTAGTATTTGTATACATTAAGGCTTCTTGTTCATTACAAAATAGTAAATCTACGCCATCATCCATGAGTTCTTCTAAGCCCTCGCGAGCGTATTGAACCATTGCAGGATCTGAAAGAGACAAAGCAATTTTAACACCATTTGCTTTTGCAATTTCTCTCGCTTGTTTTACAGCTTTACGCGCTGTTTCACTTGTAGAGAGATAACCTTCAATATAAAGCCATTTTGCTGTTTTTAATGGTTCAAAGTCGATTTGATTTTGAGAGAGTTCAGCAGTGATACCTAAATAGGTGTGCATGGTACGTTCAGAGTCAGGACTAATGAGTACCATGCAAGTACCTGTCACGCCTTCACTGATCGATTTTGGAGTGGTTTGAATGCCAGCTTCATTTAGACCTTGTAGATAAATTGAACCTAAATCATCATTACCAACACGGCAACCATAAAAAGCACTTCCGCCTAATGCACTAAAGGCCACAGTTGTGTTTGCCGCTGAACCACCACTCGCTTGACCTTTGTAGTCTTGATGCTGTTTCAACTCTGCATAAAGAGCAGATTGAGTGTCACCATCAGACAACTGCATTGTGCCTTTTTGCAAGCCTTGCTGATTAAGAAAATCATCAGACACTTTGAATTCTTGGTCGATTAATGCATTACCAATTGCAAAAAGATCTACAGTTGCCATATGTGTTGTCACAAATAAAAAAATCAGGTTGCTAAGTTTACACCATTGCTTGGATTTGCTGTAGTTTGTTGAATAAAATTCAGTTAAATCAAAAATTAGTAGAAAAATATTGTTGTTAGAAGATTCTTAGATTGGAAAATTGAATAGAGAGATAAAATTAATGAGCTTTTTTATTCAATATCTATCTCATTCATAGAATTAAAAGCTTTTGTTCTGTTAGGATAAAACATTCATGGCTATGTGCTTGATATCAAAGCCCTGCTAACGAAAACTAATACTCAACAAAAACATAGTATTTTACTTGGCTTTTGTTCGCCAATCTCAAGCTGACTCAGGCTATAATGAGATTTATTGACTTATCCGATATGTTAGGAGATCACATGACTGTAGATGTCACTGAAACCATTTCTCAAACTGTTCACCCTGCGTTTCAGTTGCTACGTCAGCACCATGTTGAAGCATTAGATATTTTAGTGTCTGAATATAAGCATAAAGTCACAGGTGCGGTGCATTATCACTTGGCAACTGATTATGATGAAAATGTATTTCTTGTTGCTTTTAGAACACAACCTATGGACTCTAAAGGCACGGCACATATTTTAGAACATACGGCTTTGTGTGGATCTGAAAAGTTTCCAGTACGTGATCCATTCTTTTTAATGATTCGTCGTTCTTTAAATACATTCATGAACGCATTTACAGCAGCAGATTGGACTGCATATCCATTTGCTACTCAAAACAAAAAAGATTTCCAAAATTTACTTTCTGTTTATCTTGATGCGGCATTTGCTGCAAATTTGAATCCACTTGATTTTGCTCAAGAAGGTATTCGTATTGAACTTGAAAATGGACAACCTGTTTATAAAGGTGTTGTTTTTAATGAAATGAAAGGTGCGATGAGTGCGCCGTCTGACCAACTTTATCATCAGTTGGCTCATCATTTATTCCCTGAAACAACCTATCATTACAACTCAGGTGGTGACCCGAAAGATATTCCTGACCTAACTTATGATCAGTTAGTCGAGTTTTATAAAGTACATTACCACCCAAGTAATGCTGTATTTATGACCTTTGGTAATCAAACAGCATATGAGTTGCAAGAGCAATTTGAAAAACTAGCTCTACATAAGTTTTCTGCGGGAACAACTTTATATTCTAAGCCTGAAAAACGTTTAGCAGCGCCAATTGAAGTAACAGAGAACTATGGTGTTGATAGCGATGATTTAAAAGATAAGACTTATCATGTTTTATCTTGGTTATTACCAGAAGCAAATGACATTAAATTGCGTTTAGGAATGCGTTTAGTGGAAGGGATTTTATTAGAAAATTCAGCTTCACCTCTACGTCATTACTTAGAAACTTGTGGTTACGCTCAATCAACAGGTCCATTAATGGGCGTAGACGACAGTAATTTTGAAATGACTTTCTACTGTGGTGTTCAAGGCTCAAATCCTGAACATGCACAAAGCTTTAGAGAGGGTGTTTTAAATATTCTGCGTGATGTTGCTGCAAAACCAATTGACAGTAATTTAGTCGATGCAATTTTGCATCAGATTGAGTTGCATCAACGTGAAATTAATGGTGATGGTACACCATATGGTTTAAGTCTAATTTTAAATGGTTTAAGTGGTGCCATTCACCATAGTGATCCAATCCAAATTTGGGATGTCGACAGTGCAATTGCACAGGTTAAAGAAGAGTTGAAGGACCCAATGTGGTTATCAAAGCTGATTCAAACGCACTTGCTTGACAATCCTCATCGTGTACAGATGACTTTAGTTCCAGACCCAACCAAGTCTGTAAAAGAGCAAGAAGCGGAAAAAGCACGCTTAACAGCTATTGGTGAAAAACTAACAGACGCTGATAGGGCTGAAATTATTGCTAAGACCAAGGCTCTAGAGGAACGTCAGGATACTCCTGATAACCTTGAGTTATTACCGAAAGTAGGTTTGGACGACGTACCGGCTGACTTGCATATTGTGCAGGGCCAGTTACGCGAAATTATTTGTAATCGTATGGATACACCACTGAACTTGTACCATGCGGGTACGAACGGTATTTATTATCAACAAGTACTTATTCAGATTCCTGAAGATATTGTGAAGTCACCTTACTTCAATTTGCTTTCTATTTTAATGGGTGAAGTAGGTGCAGGTGAGTATGACTATCTTGAACTGCAAAACTTACAAACAGCTGTAAGTGGTGGTTTAGGAATGGGTGCTTCATTACGTAGTAAAGTTGACGATAAAGATAAAATTAGTGCTTGGTTAACGTTAACGACCAAATCTTTGACTCAGAAATTTGATGCAATTCATTTATTAAAATTAGCATTTGAACAGCTTCGATTTGATGAAAAAGAGCGAATTATTGAGTTATTACAACAACGTAAGACACGTTGGCAATCTCGTTTATCTGGAGCGGGCCATAGTTATGCAATGCAAATCGCATCGCGCAATATGAGTGCCTTAGCTCAACGTGACTATCAAAATACTGGTTTAGGCGCTTTGAACTGGTTAGGCGAACTTGTCGCTAAGATTACTCAAGATGATGCTGCTTATGACGAATTAATTGCGGAATTAAAACGTATACATAGTAAGTTGTTGCAAGCGCCTAAACAGTTCTTACTTGTCTGTGAAGAACATCAATCTGAACGTTTGGTTGAAGAAATCCAGAATGTTTGGGATAAATTGAACGTTGATACAGCTACAGCTGAGTTAACTCAAGTAGAACAAGCTAATGATAATAATCATGAAGCATGGTTAATTCAGGCAAACGTTCAATTCTGTGCGTCTGCATATCAAGCCGTAGAAGTGTCGCATCCAGATGCAGCGCCATTAATGGTCTTGGCAGCTTATTTACGTAATGGATTCTTGCACAGTGCTATTCGTGAAAAAGGTGGTGCTTATGGTGGCGGCGCTAGTTATGATGGAAATGCGTGTTCATTCCGTTTCTTTAGCTACCGTGACCCGCGTTTAGCAGAGACTTTTAAAGACTTTGAAGCAAGCGTGCAATGGTTATTAAATACAGAGCAACAACCTCATCAGCTTGAAGAAGCGATTCTTGGTTTAGTGGCAAGTATGGATAAACCAGGCTCTCCTGCAGGTGAAGCGATTACGGCATGTTATGCACTGTTGCATGCAAGAACACCAGCTTTCCGCCGTACTTTGCGTGAAAGATTGTTGCATGTGACATTAGACGATTTACAACGCGTTGCTCGTCAATATTTAATTGAGCAAACTCCTGTAAAAGCTGTAGTTGCACCATTTGCAAAACGCGATGAATTGCAGCAATTAGGTTTTACCATTCAACAAGTGAATTAAAATAAAAATTGGAGATGAACATGGCGTTCAGACAATTTGAACGCACATCTTTACAGCTAAGCATAGTAACTATGCTTAGCTGTTTATGTGCGTCTGTGACATATGCTGACACCTTGGCACCTGTAACCCCCGCGACAGTAGGTGCATGTGTTGCTCTTGCTTCGAATGCCGATCGTCTGGCTTGTTATGACTCTGTATTTAAACCGTCAGCTTTACCAGTTATTCAAGCTGCGGCAGTACCAGAGCCTGCTAAAAAAATTGATGCACCTACTGTTCCATCTGAAACCTTTAAAGAAAAGGTGGTAGATACAGTGAGTAATATCAAAATAATTGGTAAAGCACCGAAAATTGAACCTACTACTTCTTTGTTAGATCAACGTTGGGAGTTGTCTGAAAAAAGTAAACTAGGGGTTTGGAATATTCGTGCTTATCAACCCGTCTATTTACTACCTGTATTCTGGACCAGTGACAAAAATGAGTTGCCACATAGTCCAAACCCAAATAATACGGTAACAGAAGATCAAAATCTGAAATCAACAGAAAGTAAATTTCAGATTTCTTTGAAAACCAAAGCTTGGGAAAATATTTTTGGCAATAATGGCGATTTGTGGCTAGGGTATACGCAATCTTCACGTTGGCAGACCTTCAATGCTGACGAGTCTCGTCCATTCCGTGAAACAAACTATGAACCAGAAGCAAGTTTAATGTTTAGAACAAACTATGAATTGCTTGGTTTAGATGGGCGTTTGCTGGGGGTGACCTTAAACCATCAGTCAAATGGTCGCTCAGACCCACTATCTCGTAGCTGGAACCGTGTAATCTTTAACGTTGGATTAGAGCGCGGTAACTTTGCTTTAATGCTTCGTCCATGGATTCGTCTTGAAGAAGATAGTAAAGATGATAATAACCCTGATATTGAAGATTACATCGGTCGTGGTGATTTAACAGCATTTTATAAGTGGAAGCAGAATGATTTCTCTTTAATGCTCCGTCATTCATTGAAAGGTGGTGATGACTCTCATGGCGCTGTTCAATTTGATTGGGCTTTCCCAATCAGTGGAAAGTTACGAGGCCATTTCCAATTATTTAATGGTTATGGTGAAAGCTTGATTGATTATAACCATCGAGCGACTTATGCCGGTTTGGGTGTATCACTCTTAAATTGGTACTAAGATTCTATAAAAAGCCGCTTTTAAAGCGGCTTTTTTATTATCCAATTTGAATGTTGGCTTGAGGGTGTTTGAGCCGGCTCTTTTTAGGAGTAGCGATTAAATAGGCGAGTGTTAAAGGTCCGAGACGTCCAGCAAACATGAGTAGGCTTAAAATAAATAAACTACCATTATGTAAATCTGGTGTGATACCACGAGAGAGACCTACAGTACATGCTGCTGAAACAACTTCGAAAAGTAAATTCATAAAATCTGCTTTAGGCTCTAAAAGTAAAAGAATAAAGAAGCCTATGAAGATGAGTATGCTCGTAATAGCAGTCACTGCTAATGCTTTGTAAGTCGTTTCGTGAGACACCGAATGATTGAATATTCTAATTTCATCCGTACGGCGTAAAAATGAAATTACACTCAGCACTAAGATAACAAAGGTTCCAACTTTGATTCCACCCGCTGTACTCAGTGAGCCGCCACCAATAAACATCAATAACATCATTAGTAAGGAGCTACTGTTGGTCATTGCGCCCGTATCAATGGTATTAAAGCCGGAAGATCGGGGAACTGTTGCCTGAAACCATGCATTTAAAGCTTGATCACCTGCATTTAACATGCCTAGAGTATGAGGATTTTGAGCTTCTAAGGCCCATATTAAAATAAAGGCAACAAGGTTGATAATTGCAATTGTTGTCAGAATAAGCTTGCTATTGGGTGTTAGTTTTTTCCATTTTTTGTTTTGTTTAATATCCATGAGTACTAAAAAACCAAGGCCACCTAAAGTGTAAAGTATGCTAATGGTTATACAAATAATATAGTTACTTTGGAAATTCATTAAACTGTTGTAAAATAATGAAAAACCCGCATTGTTAAATGAGGAAATGCTGTAAAAAGCTGCATAGTACAAACCTCGTGCAAACCCATATATTGGTGTAAAAGCAGTGGTGAGAATAATTGTACCAACCAGCTCAAAAATAAGGGTATAGGTGACAACGCCCTTAGCAACAAAAGTAACCTTCGATAAGCTCGTTTGTCCGAGACTATCCTGAGCCATCATTTGCTGTTTAAGACCAACTTTTGGGGACAAACTTAATGCGGCCAATATCGCAAATGTCATGAAACCCAAACCGCCAGACTGAATCAGCAATAAAATAATAGTTTGCCCAAAGAGGGTAAAAGACTCATGAATATTTAAAACAGATAGACCAGTAATTGTAACTGCTGAGGTGGCTGTAAAGAGTGCATCCATCCAGCTAACATTGCCTGTATTCGCAAATGGCAATTTAAGCAATAAAGTGCCAAAGGCAATAAAGCCTAAAAACCCTAGCGCTAAAAGAGAAGGAGGGCTTAAATTTAACGTTTTATGCGGTTTGGGATATATAGACATATTCTAGAGTTCGTTTTCTTATAAGAAGCAATTAGAAAGTTTCTTTAACTGTGGTAAATGACCTTCTAAAATAAGAATATCATGTGTTTGCAAAGTGAAATTTTCTTCAGTTTCAAACAAAATCTGCTGTTGTCTTTTAATGAGTAAGGTTTTGACCTGTGGTGCTTGCTGCATAATGCCATATAGGTTAATACCATGCAGTTTTTCAGGGATTTCAATTTTTATAATGTAATGATCATCTTCTAAAGACATGTAGCGACTTACCATCGGGTAGTTGAGGGCTTGAGCTACTCTTACTCCCATATCTTCTTCAGGATGAATAATTTTATTGATATTGAGATGTGACAAAATGGTGTGATGAGCTTTGGTTTTTGCTTTTACCCAAATTTTATCAATTCCCAAATTTTTTAAGTTCAGCACACACAAAATACTGGCTTCAATATCTTCACCAATTGCGACCACAACTGCGTCACAATTTTGAATATTCAGTTCGTCAAGCACATGTTCGTCGGTAGCGTCAGCAATGACGGCATGCGTTAAAACGTCGGCAAGATTTTCGACATTCTTTTTTACCGTATCGATGCCAATAACATCATGATTTAATTTTGTGAGTTCTTGAGCTACCGTTGCTCCAAAACTACCTAAGCCAATGACTGCGAACTGTGCCATGTTGGTCCTTTTTTCCGATTTAGATCATTATTTTTAAGGATATTTTCTTTAAGATAAAGAGATGCAATGTAAAGATGGTAGAAATATAAAAAGATTGTATAAAAAAGCCGACAACTTTGTCGGCTTCCTCATCAAAACTAAAGATTATTTCAAGAAGCGTTTATAGCCGACATTATCAGTAATTTCTGCATACGGATAATTAATCTGCTCAAGCGTTTCAATCAATCCATCAGGGTTTTGTTTCGCATCGGTTGCTTGTAAGCCAACTAAAACACGTCCTTCTGCTGCACCATGGTTACGATAATGGAAGAGGGTAATGTTGTGAGTTGGACCTAAACGAGTTAAGAATGTTAAGAGGGCACCCGGACGTTCAGGGAACTCAACGCGGAACAATCTTTCATCATCTAGATTTGCGTGACCACCAATTAAATAACGAATATGTAATTTAGCAACTTCATCGTCAGAGAGGTCATCTACAATGTAATCTTGCTGTTTTAATTGTTCCAAAATTTCATGGCGCTCTGCATCTCCACCTTTCAAACTAATACCGACGAATACTTGTGCTTCCTCTGTATTGTTTGCTCGGTAGTTAAACTCAGTGATATTGCGGCCTTGTAAAGCACGGCAGAATCCTAAGAATGCACCTTTTTCTTCAGATAGGGTAACCGCATAAATCGCTTCGCGTTGCTCACCTAACTCGGTACGCTCAGCAATATAACGTAGGCGGTCAAAATTCATATTGGCGCCGCAAACAATCGACACCATATTTTTATTGCTGATTTTGTGTTCGTGAATATATTTTTTGATACCCGCTAAAGCCATCGCACCAGAAGGTTCGACAATACTGCGGTTTTCATCAAAAGTATCTTTAATTGCTGCACAGATTTCATCTGTATTCACTGTGACAATGACAGGATCAACAATCGGGCCTGAATTATCAGATTTGCGCAAACGAATAATATCAAAAGGTAAAGCACCAATTTGGGCCACAGCCGTACCGTCTGCAAATAACCCTACATGTGGCAAAATTACACGTTCATTTGCTTCTAGGGCTGCTTTTAAACAAGCAGACTCTTCATATTCAACGCCAATAACTTTTACGTGCGGTGCAACTTCTCCAAGGTAAGCTGCTACGCCTGAAATAAGGCCACCGCCACCTACAGCAACAAACACATATTCTACATCACGCCATTGACGTAAAATTTCATTTGCAATTGTGCCTTGACCTGCAATGACAAGTTCATCGTCATAAGGTGGAATAAATACAAGACCTTCAACTTCAGCACGTTGTTGAGCATATTTATTTGCGATATCAAAGCTATCACCATGTAACACAACTTGGCCGCCTAAGCGTTTAACAGCCTGAACTTTAATGTCAGGTGTTGTGCTTGGCATAACAATAATAGCGGGAATTCCTAGTCTTTGACCTGACAATGCTACGCCTTGAGCATGGTTGCCCGCAGAAGCACAAATCACCCCACGTTCAAGTTGATCTTTAGGTAATTGACTAATACGGTTATAGGCACCGCGTAATTTAAAAGAAAAAACGGGTTGTAAATCTTCACGCTTAAAACGAATTGTATTATTTAATTTTTGACTAATTCGTGGAGCTGCTTCGAGAGGTGTTTCAATTGCAACATCATAAACCGTTGCTTGTAAAATTTGTCGTACCACACGAGACAGCATGTTCATCTTCCCTATAACAGTTTAAAATAGGAAATTATTGTAGCAAACCCTTGTGCATTTGCGCCGTTTATTGGTGCATAAATGTCAAAAAATAGTTGAGTGATGTCATGAGTCTATATGCAACCCAAGATGAAAAGAAACAAGCTGCTGCGAAAGCTGCTTTAAAACACTTACCCAAAGGTGGCATTTTGGGGGTTGGGACTGGAAGTACCGTAAATTTTCTAATTGATTTATTACCTGAATTACAATTAGAAGCAGCTGTGGCAAGTTCTCAAGCAACTGCTGATCGTCTTAAAAAGCTTGGTATTGAAGTTGTAGACATGAATCATGTGGGTAGCTTAGATGCCTATGTTGATGGTGCAGATGAGATAGACCGTCATATGCATATGATTAAAGGTGGTGGTGCTGCATTAACACGTGAAAAAATCGTGGCATCAATTGCTAAGAAATTTGTGTGTATTGTTGATGATTCAAAATGGGTTGATCAACTTGGACGTGATTTTCCACTTCCTGTAGAAGTTATTCCAATGGCGCGTTCGGCTGTAGCTCGTAAATTGGTAAGTTTAGGTGGTGACCCAGTTTATCGTGAAGGTGTAGTTACAGATAACGGTAATGTGATTTTGGATGTTTTCAATCTTAATATCTTAAATGCTATTGAGCTCGAAAAAACAATTAACAATATTCCTGGTGTGGTAACTAACGGGATCTTTGCCTTAAATCCAGCAACGATTGCAATTGTTGCAACAAATAATGGTATTGAAGAGCGTACCGCACAGTAATGTCTGCAAAAATGCCAGAGATTAAAATCGTTCGACACGTAAGGGCAAGAAAATTGCGCTTACGTGTTGAGCCTGCTTCAATCCGTCTTACGGTTCCTTTATTTTGTAGTAAGAAGCAAATTCAGCATTTTTTAGCACAATCTGAACAATGGTTGACCGAGACGTGGAATAAACAACAAAACGTCCAATCGGCTTCAATTGATATTCCTTCCGAAATTTATTTCTTTAATAAAGAACATCCATTTCAAGTCATTGTTCAAAAACAGCACCGTATTTTTCAATTTGATTGGGAAAATAGCTGTTTATTTATTAAAGACACGCAGCCATATTTGGCATTACAAAGTGCAGTTATTGCCTATGCGAAGCAAGAATTACCCGAGCTTTTAAAAGAGTTAAGTGAGAAGACTCATTTGGCCTATAGGGAGTGCACAATTCGCCGCCCGAAAACTCGGTGGGGAAGTTGTAGTAGTCAGCATAATATTATGCTACATGCAGGATTGGTGCTCATGTCACATGAAATTGCTCGCTATGTGGCTATTCATGAGTTGGCGCATACCAAACATTTTGACCATAGTCCTGCATTTTGGGCAGAAGTTGAAAAATATGATCCATATTTTCAAAAACACCGCAGACAACTTAAATCAAATCCATTGCCTGCATGGTGGTATGTTTCAGCTTAACTAAAACTACATTCTAGTTGAGGTGTTTGTAAGTTATCGGGTGCTTTTCGGCTATCTAAACCTGCTTTGGCACTGATAATTTTATTTGCTTTAATAGATAATTGTATAAAGTTGTATTGTTGTGTCGAGTTATTTGGTTCAGCTGAACTTGAATTGAGTAAATAACTTGAGCTTGCAGCATCTGTTTGCAATAAATTATCGGTACTATCAGCACTTAGAGCGACGCGATAAATTTGTGAGCCTTTACTCATATCGATTTGACCATTCGCACGGAAATTAAGCTGACATCCAGTTGAGGTGTCTTCATAGTGACCAACTAAATAGTCTGTAGCTGGTAGGTTTGGATCTGATAGGTTAATACCAGTTAAGCCTTGTTTGCATGGATAGATTGATCCATTACAAGTCGCTGTGGTGGTAAACCCCACAGCTCTACGGTAATCTCCAGCACCGTCAATGCGAATGAATGTTGTTGAATTTACAGTAGGAACAATTCCTGTATATTGTTTCTTTTGCAGAAGTTCATAGCCCGTTTGATCTAAAGACTGTTGTGAATTAGCCTGAGCCAATTGCAAAGTAGATGCTTTTAGGCTGGTTCCAAAGTAATCGCGCGTTACCTTTTGATTGGCTACAATATCTAACAGCGTATTTTTTACTGGATCAATATTATCTGGGGCAGGAGTGAAAATAGGGGTAAAGGATGTTTGATCCCCATGAAGTTTTTTCCCATCCAAAAAGCCATCTTTTAAATCAGTTGCTAAACTTTTAACGAGTTCTTGGTAGGTGCTTGCTCCACCATGAATTGCTGACCAATATTGTAAATAGCCAAAGCTAAGGTAGCTATCCACATAGGTGGTAGGTTGTTTGGTTGAATACTGCTGTAAATTTAAAATTGTTAATGGATTCGCTGGACTTAAACTAGGAATAGAGGGATCTTTAAATGCATTCATTAACGATTTGTAAACATCTTGAGAAGCTAAATCCACGTGTAATTGTTCAATACGGGTTGGATCAACTGTCTCTTGGGGGAGTTGGCCTGAGCGTATGACCGCTCGTTGGTAAACCGCTTCACTACTTGGGCTAATGAATTGGGTTCTGCTACTTGCCGTATTCGGCGTAATAAATGCATGATAAATACCTGACAGATTTTGGTACTGTGAAGTAAGTGGGTCAAACACTTGAGATGAGCTTTGAGTTGTAATTTCTACGCGATATAAACGATTCAATTTTGCAGTAGGAATTTTGACATTAAAACTATTTAAACTTGCAATTGAAGTATCCACTAAAACAGCGTTGTTGGTGTTGTCATATACCTTCAGTTGGATATTACGCATCTCTACAGGGGTTTTTAAAGTCACATCAGTTGTTGCTTCAGGTGTAGGGTCAACAGGCGTTGGAGTAGTTGGTGAGCTGCCTCCACTACTACCTCCACCTCCGCAACCAGTAAGGGCTACACTTAAAATTAATGTGCTCAAGCCAAGGTACGTGCGTAATTTTGTTTCTTTTGATTGTTGAAGCATCCTAGCTCTCCAAAAATTAATCTGGTATTTATTTGCTGATATTTATGTGGGTATGACAGTCCAGTAAGTGCTATCTGACTGTCACTAAAATTAAAAAATTAAAATTACCAAGCATGAAATGGTTTTGTAAGCTTGGACATCCTGTCATACTACTGCCCAAGTATAGATTCAAAAATTGAGGTAATGCACGTGATTTCTGTCGGAATTGTTGGTGGAACGGGTTATACAGGCGTTGAACTATTACGTATTTTATTACGACATCCTAAAGCGCAGGTTCGAGTTCTTACTTCACGTACAGAAGCGGGCAAACCAGTTGCAGATATGTTCCCTAATTTACGTGGACATACAGATCTTCAATTTTCAGATTTAAACATTGATGCATTAAAAGAGTGTGATGTTGTATTTTTTGCAACGCCACATGGTGTTGCCATGCAACATGCCAAAGATTTAATTGCAGCTGGAACTAAAGTTATTGATTTAGCAGCAGACTTTCGCTTACAAGATCTTGAACAATTTGAAAAATGGTATGGTATGGAGCATGCTTGCCCAGATGTACTAAAAGATTCTGTATATGGTCTAACTGAGTTAAACCGCGAAAAAATTAAACAAGCTCAAGTTATTGGTAACCCTGGTTGCTATCCGACGACTGTTCAATTAGGTTTAGCGCCACTATTAAAATCATCACAAGCACTCATTGAAACCAAAAATATTATTATTGATGCGAAGTCTGGTGTTTCTGGTGCTGGCCGTAAAGCAAGCTTGGGCATGATTTATAGTGAAAACGCTGATAACTTTAAAGCATATGGTGTTGCAGGTCATCGTCACCATCCAGAAATTGTAGAAGCCTTAGAAAATATTGCAGGACAAAAGGGCGGGTTTGATGGACTCTTATTTGTTCCTCATCTAGTACCTATGATTCGCGGTATGCTGAGTACAATTTATGTAGATTTGACAGAAGCTGGTAAGCAGACGGACTTACAAGCTTTGTATGAAAACTTCTATGCTAATGAAAAATTCGTAGATGTTATGCCTGCAAATAGTTCACCTGAAACACGTAGTGTACGCGGTGCGAATGAACTTCGTATTGCATTATATAAACCACAACCAAATAAACTCATTATTTTGGCGGCTCAAGATAACCTTGTAAAAGGTGCATCTGGTCAGGCTGTACAAAATATGAACCTTATGTTTGGCTTTAATGAAGATGAAGGCTTACAAGGGATTGGTTTATTACCATAAAAAACTCTTTTTTGCTTCACACACATTTAAATTTCGATTTAAATGTGTGTCTTG